>TARA_R110002153_G_scaffold6488_1_pt1 | contig 23691 bp, 16 predicted proteins | sample TARA_R110002153 | Tara Oceans TARA_R110002153 (sample SAMEA4398193) | marine metagenome | biome: Polar Biome; feature: [SRF] surface water layer (ENVO:00010504); material: water (ENVO:00002006), including particulate matter (ENVO:01000060) such as... | depth 5 m | reverse complement strand
TAACAGCATTCTCCTTATTAATAAATGCTTTAACTATTGTTTTAGCAACGTTTAAGGCAAGTTTAGTAGAAGCCTTAAGGTTACCTAACGATAAATAATTAGGCGACTTGTCATCTTTAGATTCACTATCATCTACCTTGTCCTCTACCTTATCTTCTGTAGATTCTGTTTCACCTTTCTTTTCTTTTTCTTCCTTTTCTTTTTCAGCCTTCTCCTTTGCTTCTTTTTCTTTCTTAGCTTTTTCTTCTTCTTGCTTCTTAAGCTTTACTTCTCTTTTTTCTTTTGCTTTCTTTTCTATTTCAGACATCGTTGTATCACCATCGCTTGTCTTCATATCAGCAACACCGTCTTTACCTACTGTTATTGTAGATGTAGTGTTTTCTTTTTCGTTGTATTTGTTATATACATATACACCATCTTTTGTTTTAGCTCTATTAAGACTAAACCCTTTAAACTTTCTACCAGCTTTCTTTTTAGCTGATTCGTTAGCTCTTTGAAACTCTTGTGTATTTTTTGTTGTTTTATAAAAGTCTTTAGATGTATCGTCTTTTGCTATCGTGTCTTGTTCTTCTTGTGTAAGTTCCTCACCTTTAAGTTCTTTAGCTACAATTTCTTTTATTTGTTTACCTGTAGTTTTTTTAAACTCTTCATTCTTAACACGTACTTCGTTCTCGGTATAGATTTCTTCTATGCGTTCTTCTGTAGCACTTACTAAGTCTTCTTGTGTTTTTAAAGATACCTTAGCTAGTTTGTCTAGTGCAGCAATCTCAGCTTTTTTACGCTTTGGCTTCATTGCACTATCTTCCATTATAGCTGCCTTCTTAGCTTCTATAAGTTCTCTTTGACTTTCTAACTCTTTCTTAGCGGTTTGGTTCAACCAAGAATTAGCAACAAGCTCTGTTTTAGCCATGTTGTCTAAGTTCTGTGTAGGCTTATCACCTAACGCAGTTGACACTTCATCTAATGTGTTTTTATATATTTGGTGTTGTTCTTCTGATATAGTACCTGCTTGTAGCTTTGTTTCGAAAAACTCCATGATAACTTGTTCGTCACCTTGTTTTACAGCATTCATAATCATTGTACGTGCAGCTTTATCTCTACCTGCAATAGTAGCTTGCTCTGCGTCTAGTGTATCAATAACTATTTCTTCTTTAACTGTACCGTCTTTTTGCTTTACCTTTACTTTTCTCTTTACATTGTATGTACCTTTTTCTAGGTCTTCATTAAATATCTCTAGCATTTCATGAGATTCATTTCTCTCATCTATTGCTTTTTGTAATTTAACTCTGTTTTCTGTTGCTGTTTTAATTGTATTACTTGCACCTGACATTAATAGACTAGTTGCAAACGACAATACTCTTGTAGGTCTTTGTTCGTCAGCTAAGAAAAAATCTAAATAATCAGGAAACTCTTCACCCTTCTGTTCTGCAATACGTCTTTGTACAGACCAGTCTTGAAACACCTCTTGGAATTGTTCTACTACACCATCAGTTACACCATTGGCTGCACCCATTCCTATAGCTTTAAATGAGCGTTGCAATACATCTCTCATTCCTGGTGCTTTTAAAGCCTTCACACCAGACTTTGTAGCTGCTTTACCTGCTACGCCTGCAACTGCTTTTGCAGTGCTTGTACCAGCAAATTTAGCACCTAGCTTTTCAGCTTGTGCCATAACACCTTTACCAATACCCATTTGCCCCATAAACAAACCGTACTGTACTATATCTGCCCCCATAGAGGCAAGGTTATCTCTGTACACTAAATTAGCTGCATTCTGTGCTTCAGCTTCTGTTAGCCCTTGTCTTACACCTTCGTTTAGTGTTTGACCTGCTAGTGCAGCACCTTCTATAAGGTTAGCTGTAGCCCCAGCAGATACAGTAGCAATACCTGTTTTAATTAATCCACTAGCTGCTAATGCTGAATTGTATTTTGTTGAACCAATAGAAGCTGCACCTTTAGCTATTGCTTTAGATGCTTTTGTAAACTTAGCACCCTTAGTAGCCATTGACGCAAGCTTAGCCGCACCTGAAGCAGGAACCATTAATGACAAGGCAAAAGGTAACATACGAGCTACACCTGTAGCCCAAAACTCAGGCTCTGCTAAATCATCCCATGTTACATCTTCTAAGTCTGTTAGACCAGGAACATCATCACCGTATGATTGTAAGTAATCAGCAAAATTATGTAATGAATCTGATATTGGTTTAGATGTGTCTGTACCATACACTTCTTTAGATATTTCAGAAGAACTACTACCCCCCATGTAATCAGCTATGTCTCCAAAGCTGTCTACCATATCTCCTAAACCTACAACAAAAGATTTACCTGCCATTTCAAATATACCCATATCCTCATCTATCTGACTTTGAGGTAGTTGAGTTTGTTGAGATGCTTGAAACATTTGAGTTGCATCTTGCATACCAGACTGTTTGTCTGACTGTAAAAAGTTAGTTGGTTGTACGCTAACGTTTTCTGAAGATGGTGGACTATTATAATTGCTATCTAATGAATCATCGTATTTAAATAAATCCTCTTTAGGCAAATCGACTTTATTAAACTCTGGTGATAAGTTATTTTCTTCCATAATTATTGTTGTGCTTTTTGCATTTTTTCTCTTAATTCATCCACTTGTTGTAAGTAGCTTGATGCTGCTTTAGAATCTACACCATTAGTGGTAAGCATGTTGTAATACAAATCGTAAAACTTCTTGTTGTCTCCTACCATAAGTGCTTCATTTAATTCAGGGAAATCATTAGGATTAAATCTATTTACTAGACCATTAATACCTTGATTTATATCTCCCTCAACAGCAGCTAAAGATAATAAAATACTTTTAGCATTGTCGTTCTTCTTTGTACCAAGACCCATTACATCCATTGCCCTATTAATTTTATCATCATAATTAGGTAATTGTAGTTGTAATTCTTGTACACTTGAATTCATTCCTATGTTTTTAATAGGCTCAGGACGTTGTTGTTCAAACGTTGCTTCAGCTGTATATTTAGCTAATGCACCATCTTCACCCTTTAACTTAGAATATGTAGTCATAACCTTTGCGTCATTAGGATTTATCTCATTATAATAGTATGAGTTAAACCATAATACATCATCGCTTTCATACTCTTGTATAAGCGTATGTTCTGCATTTTTAGGCTCTCCTTCCATGTCTTCAGATTTAACAAGTTTAAACGTACCGTCTGGTTGTTTAACTTTGTAACCCATAAACACAGCACCAGGTCTAAGGTCTCCCATGTCATCACCTGCCATTACAGACTCACCGTCTTCACTAAACCAAGAGCCAATTGCCTGTACATCAGGTATGTATGACTCTAAATCTGTTACCTTTTCTTTACCTAGACTAGCTTTTGCTAGTAGTAATTCGTCTCCTACAAAACCTCTATGACCTAAAACTTCAGTATTTTCAGGGCTTACTCCAAATTCAAAACCACCCATATCGTAATCTCTAAGAGCTGTCTTGTATTCTTGTGAGTCTTTATTTATCATAGACGTGCTTATAGGACGCATACGTCTGTGTTGTTGCTGTATTCTACCTGCAACAGACTTATTAACATTACTTTGTTGTACAATAGGTTGCATTGCTTGCATTGGATTACCTCCACCTACATATTGTGCTGCGTACATTTCTATTGTTTCACGTGGTATGTTTTCAGCTTCACCTGGAGATAAGTCAAATTCATTCATGTAGTTTTGTCTAAACTTCATAAAGTTATCACCTTCATTTAAATACCTGTCAGACAATGTGTTACCTTGCGTTTTATCACCAGGTGTATCCCATTGTATTAATTGCCTATGTTTAAATGTATCTAGACTACCATTCATATATGCATCAAACTCTCTTCTCACTTGATTAGGAATAAGATGAGCATTTTTACCGTTATCACCTTCTAATTGTTCATAGAAAGCTTGTACTTGTTTTGTGTTTCCTTGGATTCTTTTCGCGTCTTCTGAAAATGCTATATTATTATAAAAATTCTGCATAGTTTTTCTACCACCAGAATTCATAAATTTTACAGGGTCATTTCCAGATTTCTCTAATTCAGTTAAAAAAGTATCTTTTTCTTGGTCATACATAGCTTGAACTCTTTCTTTGTCTTCGTTGCGAATAGCAACTTGACTAGCCATACCTTGTATGTGTTGTGCCCAATCATCTAATTGTTGTTGAGATTGATTGTGCTCTGATTGCATTTGTTGTTGTGCTTGCTTTAACTGTAAAGCTTGACCTAATTCTGCTTGCGCTCTATCTCTACGAGCACCAGAACCAACCCAACCATTTAATGCGCTATTAACTTTAGAGTAATCCATTATCCTTTTATTTTCTTTTGATTTGCAACCTGGTCTTTATCGACCTGCTTTTGATTTTTAGAATCTGTATTTGCAGTTTCCACTAATGAATCAAATCCACTTGTATCGGCATTTTGACCTTTTGATAGTTGGTCGAAAAGTGCTTGTGTTTTTTCTCTATTAGGATTCATGTAATAAGAAACATCGCTTATAGCATCTGATAACAAGTTACTTCCCACTCCTGATAGTATTTGCCTATTGTTACTTAATGTTGCTTGTCTCATTTGCTCTACATTCATATCTCTACTTAGTTTCATAGAACCAACAGAAGAAGCTAGTTGATTGTATTGTCCTATGTTTTGTCTGTGCAATGCAGCATCTTGTGCAGCAAGCTGATTAAGGCCTTGTATTCGATTTGCATCTACTGTACCTTGATTAGCTAAAAACATACCTCTTTGTCCACCAGAAGCTCTTAAAACGTTCTTCATAGCCCCTGCATAAGCGTCGTTAAGGTTTTGCATTGCTGCACCTTTTTCTTTTGCAGTTAATCCTGATTCTGCTAATGCCTTTTGTTTATGTAGAGCTTCTGTTACTAATGGTGATATTTCAGGTGTTTCTACATCTGGCGCTCTTAAAGCCTGTGACAAAGATAATATACCTGCAGCAGCTTTTAAACCTGTAAGAACTTTTTCTGCACCACTTATTTTAGCTTTATTATTGCTTGTGTTTTTAGTGTTTTTTTGTTCTTTCTGCCAATCTTCTAAAGTGCCGTCAGGATTATTTTTTTTCCATTCGTCAAATGTAGTTGTTATTTCTTCCTCATCTTCATCGACTTCACCAAAATCTATAGCTTCTAATCCAGCAACGCCTTCATCCATAGATTTTTTTTCTACAGCCATTTCCGCTTCTTTGTCAGCTAATGCTAATAATGTTTTTGCTGTCGCGTCAGTTTCACCACGTTTAGCAGCTTCATTTTGTGCATTTGCTAAATCTACAGCTACTGCGTCTAATCCTCGTTCTGCTACATCATTTGCTAAATCTGTATTGCCGTCTGCTATTAAATTTTGTATTGTAGCTTTGTTATCAGATAGTACACCTTCGTTATCTAAATTTTTATCTAAATGTTCTTGGCTTTTTATTTCATAATTTATTGCATCATTACCTTCTAAATTATGTATTTTATTTGCGTCAACGATAAAAACCTGATAATCTGATGACAAATCATCTATCATATTTTCATATGTAGAATCTTTAATACCTCCACCAGTAAGAGTTTCTACTTTTTCTTTGTATTCATCTGAACCAATTAAATCAGTATATGCTTTTATTCTTTGTCTTAATAATTGTTTTCCACTAGCAGTATTTATGTCAATGTCTTCACTTAAAGAATTAATAACTTGTCTACGCATTACTGCATTAGCTGCATCGTCATCTACACTAATATCACCTTGTGACATGCCCAAAGCATTTTTTGCAAGGTCAAGTAAACCTGGTTTTCCTAATTTACTCCATTGTATTCTTTGTTCTTCAGCAATGTTTTGTATTATTGTATTATCTTCATCTGATAACTCTACCGCACCTGCGGTTGCCCTTCTTTTTAAATAATCTAAATTATCTTTGTTTTTTATATTAGAAACTTTTTTTGACCTTTCTTTTTGTGCTATTGCATTTTCTGCTGCTTTTTGTAGCTTTTTTTTATCTGCTTCATTATTAACTTTATCTACTGCGTCTAGTATAGCTTGCTCAGGATTGTCAGAGTTTGCCCAATCTACAAATTTATCAACTGCAGCATTTATGTTTTCATCAGAATATAGGTCGTCATCTTCCTCGGTAGTTGTCTGTTCAATAACAGTAGATGAAGACAAAACCCGCGGTGTGTAAGTAGCAAATTGTGGAAAATCAACTCTTACAGAGTCGTTTAACACACTAGTTACTGTGTTTACATATTCTGAATCAGTTGCATATCCTGCTTCCTTTAATTGTTTAATTTGTTCTTCAGGAGTTTTAGCTGCTCTTACTTTAGCGTACCTATCTTTTTGACTTTGTTGGTATCCTTCTCCTGTTAAAAATCTAACATGCCCTGAAACGCCCTCTTCAGGAGTTTTAAATATTCTAAAAGGTTGACCAAGAGTTACAGTAAAACCACCAGCAGGATTAACTTCTATTTTTGATTTTTGTCTCCCTGTTTCTCCCTTTGCCTCGTGCTTTTTTACGTAAGCTTCAGCCTCTTCTTTTGTTGGTAAATCTTCTTCTGTCCCCATGATAACATAGTCGACACCTTCTTTACCTTTCGATAAAGTAACACCACTTGCTTTTTGACCTGAATAATTGTTATATTTTGAAGATAGTTGAGATAGGCCTTTTTCATTATTCATACCAGACTCAGTAATCATTTGAGCCATCATAGCTTCAGGAAATAATCCAGTACCTTTAGTATGAATTTTTAATAACCTTAAAAGTTCTTTTTTATCCATCTTATTTGTGTTTCCAAGTTTTCATTTCGTTTTGTACAGCCTTACCTGCTTCTTGATATTTACCACCAGTTAGCAAGCCTTGTAGTTTACCCATAAATGGTTTATCAAATACTCCTTCGCCTCCTGTTAGCTCCATTCCTGTATCCTGACCATTCTTATTAATAACCTTTAAAGGGTTGCTAGAATGGCTGTATTGACCTTGCGTCATACCACCTGTTTGAAAGTTTTGTGCAAATTTCATTTTGTCTGCACTTATACCTGCACCAGCCATTTCTAACATGTCTTGTGTAACAGGTACGTTTTTATCTCTTCGCACAAAATTTTGTAGACGAACTGAATCAGATTCTATAAAAGGTTTAGTATTAGTTTGTGTTTTATCCATATATGGATTGTCAAACTCTTTAAGAAAATCAAACTTAAATGAGTCAGATGCTATTTTTTGTTTAAAATTTTCTTCTTCTATATAATCTAAAAGTTTTCCGTCTCTTTGAAGGCTATGACGTTTCATTTTTTCTTCAAAGCTTAATTCAGGTTTTTCTTTAACAACACCACCATCTTGATAACCAGCAAATTCTTCTTGGTCTTTCATAAACATGTTATACCCTTCTGCTTGTTCTTTTTTTAGCTCTGCTTTCTTTTCTTCTTTTTGAAACTTTTTCTTTTGCATAAGTCCAACTCCTAAACCAACAACACCACCAACTAAAGCACCAACAGGACCTGCTGCTGCACCCATAGATGCATATTTAACTGCTGAACTTGCTACATCTGCGTTACCATAACCAGGGTCTTTATCAAAAGCTGTTATTGCAGCACCTGCTAAACCTAAACCTGCCCCTAATTGAGCAGAAGTGTTTTCTTTTTTTAGTGCGTCGTCAGCTGCTTGAGCTTCTGGTGTTGCTTTGGCATAATCTTCTTTAGAAAGCCTACCCCCTTTACTATATTTTTTAGTATAACCACCACCGTAGTAGATTTTGTTAGCTAAATCTTGTTCTTGTTCAAACGATAAATCTTTTATCATGTCGTAGTTCTATTATGTATTAAAGCACCAAATAACTCAATTTCACTTTCGTCTGTTGTAAATGCGTTTATTATTAAATACTGACCTCTTGCTTTTGCACTTCCTGATTTTGATGTTATTGGTATAATATGTTTTCCTAACAACATTTTTTCGCCTGTTCCTTCATTTGAAAATGTACTTGCACTTATCGAATCTTGGAATGTAAAGTTAGTAAATCTTTGTGTATTAAGATTTCCTGATAAATACATTACTAATTTGTCAAACTTTTTAGATGTAAATACATTCTCATTACACACAAACTGAATAGACATACCAATACTATAATCTACCCCATAATAATTTTTAAAGCTGTTGTTTATGTTTTCTCTGTATATATTATTAGATGTAATAGCATCTTCTAATAAAGCGCTTCTTCCTACGGTTAATAGCTCTCCAGGTATATTAAATGCTAACTGTACTGCTTGATGTTTTTTTGTAACCATCACATCATTTAACTCACTGTAAATTAAATGCGTAGGAGCTAATAATCTTTGTGGCATTATACAAACCCCAACTTCGTCAAAAATTTTATTATGATAAAGACAAATTCCACCAACTTGATAGTCTAAAGGTTTATCACCTATTAAAGAATTTTTAAGTGCATGAAATATATTAGAATTTTGTGTGGTTAAACCTAAATCTTGTACAGCTAAACCTTGACCAAAGTTTAATTTACAAAATGCTAACATGTTTCTATCAAACCAATATGCTGCCGTATCAGTGACTATGCTGTTATTGAAATGTTGACTACCATATAAAGTACTTATATAATCACTACGCTGTATAACTTGCCCTGTTCCTGTTACTATTGTAACGGCTGCAGCGTCAGCATTATCTACTACCACCCTAGGATTAATAGATAGCTTACTTACCCCTGAAGATTGTATTGCAAATAATTCATTTCTTAGATTAAATAAATTGTATATAGGGCCTTTTGTGTTATCTAGTTCGTGAATCTCATTTGCATCCCATGTTGTAAATGCATCAAATAGATTTCCTGCTAATTTTAAATTAGACGCTGCTACTATATTACTGTAGTTATTTACATCTTTAAAACTAAATGGTTTTTGTAAAAAAGTTTTAGTTGTGTTTCGCGCGCTATATGTTTCGTTCATTAAAAAAGCGTCATGTGCTTGATAACTAATGTCATCAGTACTACCAAAAAAAGTTCCATCTCTTAAATCAATATTAACAGTTGATTCAACAGGAAATATAATAGCAGGAGATGGATATATATCACTACCTACAGTAAAGCCATCTTCTCTACAAAACTTTTTAAGTGAATACATATTTATAAATGTATCCCCACCGAACACTTCATCATTGTTTAATGCTTGTGGATTAAAATTAACGTGCCCAGTTGATATGTATTGATTAGCTTCATAGTTTGACGGTAAACTTCCACCGTATTGACTGCTTCTTACATCCCTTCTTACTTGTGCGTACAATTTTTGAGCAAAACAATATTGCTTGTCAACTTCAGAATCTGAATTAAAGTTTAATACAAATGGATTTTTATTAGTCGAGTCTGGTGTTTTTCCTATTTCGAAATGTTTAATGTCTATTTCGTAAAGAGCTGCATTTGCAGAACTTTCACTTTCAGTCCGACCTCCTAAAGATAAATATACAGTTTCTACACCGTGCAATGTTTTCGCATTACCATCGACATGATTAGAATGCTTGTGAGTACCAAATTCGTCTGGAACATGCACAAAAACATCATTTTCTTCAGTAAACCTACATTTATTTACAAAAGATTGGTTAATTCTTCCTGTACTATGATTATCGTATCCTTGCTTACTGCTAGACACTTCTTCTGCAGGCCCTAGATTTTGACCATATTCAATAGGTTTTATACCTTGTGCAATTGCTACAGCAGTACCTTGTGTTGCAGTTCTTGTATCGTTTATTCCTGCATAATATTGTGTGTATAAAACTTTATTAGAGTATTGTATTGACTTAGGTGTTTCATTAGACTTCGGCGCGTACCTACCAGACAACAAGAAAGATTTAAAATCTGTTTCATATTGCCTTAAATGTTGCATATCACTTTCTGTTCCAATAGTAGAAAAATCTGGAACTGTATCAGCTGTAAAGTCTTGAAAACCAGCATCTAGTCTAGCAACAACCTTTAATTTATCTCCTGTTTTTTTACTATAACTAAATGAGCCTAAAGTTGATTCGGGTGTGTCGTACGTAAAAGTACTCTGCGACATTGATTCATGTTCTGCTGCAGGAGAATATATATTAGAATATAATTGCCCATTTTTATGACGCATAGAATCATTACCATCATTATTTTCATGAATAATAGTTTGATTTAGAACACCTGATGATAATACAGATTTGTCTTGTTCTGTTCTATCTACTCTTACAATTGAATATCCGCTTATTTTTGACCTTGTGTCTGCTGAAAGTTTAACTTGAAACTTTGGATACATTGCAAATCCATGTATATCTTGTGTTGGCTTGTCAAAAAACAAAACTCCTGATAAATCGTCTGTAGCCGTCATGCTAATTGTAGCATTGTTACCTGATATAGCCGTAACATAAGTGCCAGGATGTATTCCTACACCACTAACTAAATCACCTACAAATAAAAATTCATCTAAAGAAATACTTACACCTGTTAATGTAGTGTTACTATTTTTTTTAATATTTAATTTTTGTGTTATACTACCTGCATGCTTGAATGTTAATTGCCCTTCAGCAGCATTACCTACCTCTCGCCCATTATCTGCGTCATTTGTTATGTAGTCTTGGATACCATCTGGCATTCTAACATCACCTATAGGGCTAACAAAAGTTGGATTACCATTTGTGTCATAAAATAAAATACCAAATCTATATATTTCACCTCTTTGGTATCCTGTAAATTTCTCTGTAAATAATGGGTTTTTGTAATTATTAAAACCACCATCAAAAGTTTTATCTAAAAAACCGTAATGGGGAACTTCACCAATTGTTGTGCTTGCTTTATTTGCAGCACTATCTGTTACTACAACATTTGGATTGTGAAAGTATTTAACTTCCGACAAATCAAACTTTTTTGTTGCAAAAGTAACACGAACACCATCAGTGATATTATTGTAATTAGGTGTTTCTGCTCCTGGAATTTTAGAATTACTTGCTCTATCTAAGAACCCGTATTTACCATCTACATATAAAGTATCTTCGTGTATATCAGTATTTTCTGTACCTGTGTATGTGGTAGCTGTTCCTGTACCGTCATCTGCGTATTTAAATGACTTAACTCTAAAGTCTAAATCTATTGAATCTGATTGGTTAGTAAGGTTTGATGCAAACAATCTATTGTCTTTAATTGCTAAATCACCACAAGTGTTCCAACTTACATGACTTTTTAAAAGCTCTCCTAAAGAAATAGAAGTTTTTGTTTCATTACCGTTATGTGTGTAATTATAAGTAGTCGATGTTATTTGACTTTCAGATATTATATTAGCTGTTATAGCACCTTCTGCTGAAGTGTAAGTTATGTCTATTATTTGTATAGCACCATAAGCAGGGTCTATATCGTTAAGCTGTAATGAAACAGAATTGTTTGAATTGGTTGACAAACTACCACCTAACGTTAAATGGTAACTTGTTTCAGGTATAGTCTTAGCAACATTAATAGGATTAGTTATGTTAGATACTCTAGACGACTTACCATCTAATGTAACAAGTCTATAACAATATGAATGTGAACCACAAGAAACATTACCACCACCTAAAATGTTTTTTACTACAGGTGCTGTCAATTTAGAGGCTTTAAATACATTTAAATCATCAGCTACTAAATTTGAATAGTACTCAGGGTTTTCTTTTAAATTTATAGTCCTTAGTGGGTTTACTCCATCTGTCCAGTATATTCTGTGAAAATGTTCGTTTTCTTCTGACACCTCTATTCTTAAAGAAGTTTTTAAAGAAAGACCTAAATCCATTTGCATTATTACAGCAGACGACTCTAAATCACCAGCATAATTATATTTAACTTTAAATATTGCATCGCTTTGACCTGACGCATTTTGTGTTGCAATAACAGCTATGTAATCTGAAAAAGTAGCCACTCCTACAACATAATAATCATTTGTTGTTATTGTTGAATTATAACCAGAAGTGTCTAAATTAAATTGCTGTATTCCACTAGACGTAGCAGTAAAATTAACAGATACTGATACTGTTATTGTTTCTGTAGTTAAATCTGCAAAGTTTAAAGAATATGATTGCAAAACATTATCAGTATAAACTCCTGATGAATAACAATTTACTACAGCTTGCGCAGTAGAACTTGCAGATATTTTTTGTGCTATAAAACTTAATAAAAATGTCCAATCACCGTCTGCTTGTAATACTTGAGTTCCATTAACAGTATCTCCATAATTAACTATAAAATCTTCAGTGACAAAATTTCCATCACTTGATAAAGTAACTTTAAAACCTTGTACATTATTTATGTTACTATTAAACTGTGACGTAAGGTTATCAATTCCAGGGTTTCCTAAAATAGTTGATTGAGTGAAAGTTAATTTTGTTTGAGATAAATTAAATTTGTTGTAAACTTCATTTCCATGCGCGTTTTTTAAAACAAAAGAATTGTCTTGTTTTGTAATTAATCTTGCATTAATTGCCTCTTTGTAAGTGTCTGGTGGTAAGGCATTTGCATCTATATCTGACATCATCCCCTTTGAGAACGAATTAGGTTTCTTGTTAGGTTGCGCCATTATTAAAACAGTTTACGTGAATCGTTATTTTGCGGTCTAAGAGAGTTCCAGTAATTACTTATGCATCTCCATTGTTGTTTAGTAGGCATATTATCTTTACCTCTAGCTTGAGCGCATTGATATGACCATTCTTGTTTAAGGTCTTGATAAACATATCTAGGAAGTTTTTGATTGTAGTATTCTCTTCCTTTATATTTATACATTATATAAGATGCTATAGCGTCTTCATGCGCTGCTGATATTGTAGGAAATCCTTCTTCATCAGTTGCTATAGCTTCGTAATGCATTTCTAAAGTAACACCATCTGCTACATCTATATTTAAAAATCCACCTGATACATACATGTTTGTATTGTAATCATAAGTTGACTCATATAAATCTAACGGATTTCTTATATCTATCATATTTAAAAAGTCATCTGGCAGTAACACTTTTTTACTTACTACAACTAGTGACGCAATTTTTTTATCGAACGTTGTATAAGAGCCTATTTTTTTTTCAGCTTCAAATGACCATTCTACAAAATTATGAAATTCTCTTGCAGCATCTTGGATACCTAAATTACGTATTACAGCAGCTACAATTTGTTTGACACTTATTTTAGGATTTCCTTTCATTGTTGTTTTTTTATTATATCTTTAAATCTACGTAAAGGTAATATTTTGTAACTATTATATTTATAAGGTCTATCCCACATAACTTTTGTGTATTCTTCGTCTAGTATGGGTACTTTGTACAATACAACCTCTTTTTTTTCTTGACTTGCTTCTACGTCTAATCTTACGTGAAATGGTCTAGTGTGTGGTAATCTCTTTACATACACTGAGCCTAATTTTAAAGGTAGTTTAAAGACTTCTTGTTGTTCTGCTATAACATTAATCGTTTCATCCAAAAAAGGTTCTAATATCGAATAATATTCAGCATAGGACATAGACCTTTCGCCTCGCTGTCCTTCTATTCTTAAACTATCTTTAATCGAATTGTATATATCTTTCAAAGACACATACTTATCTTTATATTTTTTATAAGTTTGATTGCTTTGTTTATGCCTTGTTTTCATTGTTAGCAGGTTTAGCTATAGCATTTTTTTCATCGGATTGATTATTTGGCCCATTAGAAGGTACACTCATCAACACATTAAATTCTTGTGATAAAATTTGTTTAACTAAAACTGATATTAACTCTTCAGGTATAGGGTATGATGTAGTATCATCACTTTGATACGAGCTAACTAAAGTTGGATTAGCAAAAACTGCGTTAATTTCTAACGTACCACTTGTAACTACAGAGTCACCTTCCCACACATATACTTTTCTGTCAGACAAGGTTGCTATTCTACTATTTGATTTAAAAACAAATCTTGACTGATTCACGAACATTCTGTCGTGATGCTGTACAATGGGTAAAACTGAATATTCTGAGTCTACTGCGCTATCTTCCTTTAAAGCTATACTTCTTATAGCTCTGTTGTCGTTAAAGCCTAACACGTCCTTTAAATGCGCTCCACTAGGCAAAGGGAGTATTGTATCAACTTGAAAACAAGCATTAGATGATTTTCTGCCGTTATCTGTGTATTGCATAAGTAAATTAGCTCTATGATTATGTATCATAAATTTAATTTGCCTTGTGGAAATATCAGAATCATCAGAAGCTACACCACCTGAAATAATGTTTTTAATGTTGTAAGCTATTTCGTTTAATGTTGCCATATTGTTTTTTATTAATAAGAAAGGGTAAAATAGGTTACCCTACTCTACCCTTTCTAGAAAGCAGGGAGCAAAAAGCATCGTTATACTCGTCGTTCAGTCACTTCTGCCTGAATCAGCTGGTATCTTGGGTCTCCCAATGTCGCCAATACCTTACGAGATGTAATCTGACACACTTCTTCGTGTGTAGAAACATTTAATTTTAATAAATCAGTAGTATACTGCAAATATGTTACCACACATACTGTTGAAGAAGTTAATCCTAAAGTATTTATTTTTTTATCCTTAAAATATATAACTGGATTTTTAGAATCAGCTTTATTAAAAGGGTCATTCAAATAAGAACTTATGTCGCTAATTTGTATAACTTTCAAGTTTACGTTAGGTGTAGCTTTTACATATGCAGATAAAAATCTACCATAAGTGTCGTTTCCACCTAATACACTTAATAAAACAGAAGCACTATCTTGTAATGCTTGGTCTTTACTTATAACTAAATCAGATAACTTATCTCTTGCGTCTTGTGTAGTTTCAAACGCCATATAATATTGTTGAATAAACTCATCTACACCCATTTTGATAAATTCTTTTAATTCATCATTGCTATAGTAAGCAGTTGATTCACTTTCAATAATATTTCGTATTCGAGCTACGGCGTTATCTACAGTCATTTATTTACTTCTTTACAAGTTTTTTATTAGGCTTTTCTTCGCCTCTTATTTCATGCTTCAAGATAGCTAAAATATCTTTGTTATCTTTTAACCAAACTAACACTTGTTCTTCGTTAGTTCCTACAGCTTCTTTACCGTAATAAAACGTTTCATTCTTGTATTTTAATTTTTTAGATTTAAGTGCGTCAAGTATAAATACACGTAAATTTTTCTCAGGGTCAAAATGAATTGACATAAATTTTTCGTGGTTTTCTTGTGCAACTTTAATAGCTTTAGCTCTTAATACATCTGAACTTGCATTCATATTAAAACGATTAAGCTGTGCAAATGTTTTAACATCAGCATCAGACATTTTAGCAGCTTCAATAATAGCTTGCGCAGAAGTCAAAGTTTCTTTAGTCTCTATTGCTTCTTTTTCTTGTATATCTGTTCTAGTCCAAGCAGACTTAATTTCTGGATGGTTTTTCAACCAATCATCAGTTATAACATCACTTTCAATTGACTTGTTTAATATAAAAGATGCTTGATTAGTAACAAACACATTATCTAAACCATTAATGTCTTTTAATTGGTGTAGACGACCTGTGTTGTCTTTATATTGACCACCAAAATTAAAATTAGAAATTTTAGAAAAATTGTTGTGTTTGTAATGAATAAGGTTTTTTGTAATCTCCATTTTGCTTTCTTTATTGTTAGTTAAAAAACACCCCCTCCGAAGAAGGGGTGAGTATTATTTAGTTATTTAAAACTATGCCAATGTAGGTGTTTGATTTAATACACCTTCTACAAGCCATTTTGCACCATCACAATGGAAATTTAAAACATCTCCAACTAAAGGGTTAACAAGCGTAATAGTAGTTTTTGCAGCAATTGCGGTTCTCGCAAGAGTAGTACCATTAGTGTTGTCATAAACAAATCCACTAATTAATGATGCTCCACCCGTAATAACGTGTGCGTGAGCAGAACCTGCAATGAATTTGAAATTTAACCCAGCCTTGATAGCAGGTAGAGTTATAGTTCTAGCAGCTCCACTTGGAACTACTAATGAGCCAGACTCTTCTTGTACAAGAGCTTTTGCTGCACCAACAGAAATAACATTTTCTAATGTACCGCGTGAACGTAGTAAATAATTACCAGTTGCGGATTTTTCGTATTGCTTAAGGTATTTTTCTTCAGCCATTTTTTCTATTTTTTAAAAGTTTTATTAAAATTAAATTGTTAATCCAGCAGGCTTAATTACACCGCAAGATTGTGGGTTACGAATAATAACTCCAGATTCAGATAAGATGTGACATTCAAATGTATCATTACCGTTAGCGGCCATCAAAGAAGATGGGTCATTAGGGTTAATCATACCAGGAACATATTTCTTAACGTAGTTTCTGTTGTATCCTTCAGCACCTTTAGCAATAAGCTCAACGTTAGCTACACCATCTTGTACTGACATGTCCATAAACACCATCAAACCAGATAATTGAGCTGTGTTAAATCCACCAATAGCAGAGTCAGCACCTGTAGAAGACATTGCAGCTACATTAGGGTCATCAAAACATGGATTGTGTACCAATTTGATGTTGTTACCTAAAGCAGAGTAAGAAGTAAAGTTACTACCTACAGCTACACCTTCACCAGACTTAGATGCAATCAAACCTGATGCAGCACCCATTGTTGCTAAGTGAGCAGTCATAGCTTGTTGGAATTGAATCATACCTTGCATTCCTGTAAACACAACGTACTCATTACCTGTAGCTCTTAAAGAGTTTAAAGATAAGTGACCAATGAATTTTAACAATTCACCTTCAGTTACACCAATACCAGCAGTGGTTAATTGATTTGCCGCTGCAATTTGTGCTAAGATTCCGTCACCCATAATTGGAAGACCAGAAGCAGGCAAACCTGCATCACCAGGGTATCCTATATCGCCTGCAGCAATAGATTTCTTACCAAACCATCTGTTCAATTCAAGTTCGTACATGAATTGGTCAGTCATTTGTTGTTCTTTAGTAAAGTACCAAAGACGGTGACCATTGTGCTCAACCCACGTTACATCGTGTAAGTCAATACCGTTAATTTTACACTTTCTTCTTGAAAGAGTTAAGTGATTACGGTGAGTTTCTGGATAAGCGTATCCTTCACCTACTTCGTCACCTAAAGACCCTTGTCCGTAAGCAGAACCAATTACAGCAACTACACTACCTGCAGTTACATCAGCAGCTGAAGTAGAAATTTGTTTAAAAGTAACTGTTGTAAATCCACTAGCTGAAGCATCAACTGCACCAACAGCTGTAACTAAAGCAGTAGAACCTACATCAAAACGAACTACATCGTTAACTGCTAGCATACAAAACTCTTCGTTATCGCCTGAAGCGTCAGAAGCAATGTTTAAAGAATAAACATCTCCTTGTGTTTTAGTTGAAGTCAAATCAGTTGCTTGAGTTCCGTCTAATACAGCAGGAGCTTTGTAACGTTGCATGATTTTCCACTCAAAAGAGCTTCCACCAATTACTTTTTCAGAAGCACCAAATCCTAGGCGTTCTAGTAAGTACGTCATAGAGTAGCGAGGGTACAATTCAATGATTTTCTTCGCAATCTCAGGGTACTTTAGCATATTTTGCACGAGTGAATTGTCAGCCGTGTTATACGCAGGGTCATATTTTGCATTATAAACCTTCATTTTGTTTTAATTTTTAAAATTTATTAATCGTTTTATAAACACTTCTACGTTAAAAACTTATTTGGGTCAAAACCTTTCTTCGGAGCTTCAAAACTCTTTGATGAACGATTTCCTTTTGATGGTGATGTTATACCATCCAGAATTCTAGATTTTCCTTGCTCTACGCCTTGCGTTCGAACCATTTTAAAAATCTTTTCTTTGTTTCTCCATAAGAAGGCAGCCTCCGCAACATTGGCATGAGATTCAAATACTTCTTGGGCGAAATTCCCTTTAGTTATATAATTGTATAGTTGTTTCTTATCTTTCTGAGATACCTTACCACCAAAAAACTCTTCTTTATCTTTAATAAAGCTTTGTAGTTCTTTTCTAGATTTATCAGCACCTTCAGTTTTTTGTTGTTCAGCTTGTTTTTCTTCTTGACGAATTCTATCTTTTTCGCTGTGTATATGCTTAGTAAGTTGACTTCTTACCATAGTAGCTTCACGCTTTAAAAGACCAGCTGTATCTAATCTATCTATTGTGTCTTCAATAGTCTCATTGTCGTATTTTGCTGCACGCATATCTGCTATTACTAATTCTTTATCAGATAAATCTAAGTAAGAATTTAAATTTTTAATAACATCATTTTCTTGTACAGCAGGCTTTAAAGCGTCTTTTACTTTTTCTATAAATTCTTCTTTAGATGCAGCCTCAATACCAGTTTCTTTACCTATTTCTTCCCAATTTAATTCAGGAACAGTAGGTTCTTGATTTTCTACATTAGCAGTTTCATCAGAATCCCAATCTTCATCTTCTTCTTCTACGGTTTCTTCTACAACCTCCTTAACTTCAGCTACAGGCTCATCAACTTCTACAGACTCCCATGAAAACCCATCGTCCTCATTATCAACTGTTTGCGCTTCTTCAGCTTGTACTGTTTCTGATTGAGGTTGTTCAGATAAGTTGTTAACACTATCTTCTGAACCTGTCATAAAAGATGTCGGGTCAAACCCTTCACTTTTAGGTGTTTCTTCGGTACTGCTTAATACCTCATCAATTAATTTGCTTTCTTCTGCCATTTTTTTGCTTATTTTATGTTTACAAATATATTAATTTTTTTCAACATTTTTTCTTGACTCCATTTTAACTTGATGTTCGTTGTCTTTTTCTTTTTGTTGTGCGTTAAAATCAGCTTTTACTTTTTCAACCGTAAGTTTGTTTTTCTCTCTAACATCATCCATATCTCTACTTGCGTCTGAAGCTATTTCTTGAGCTTGTATGCGAGCTTCTGCATTAATCTGAGCCACTTGTATACGTCCTTCAATATCCATTTTCTTAAGCTCTGTTTCAGCTTGTATCTTAGCTTGTTCAGCTTCAGCTTGCTGTTGTTGCATAGCTTGTTGTTGTTCTTGCATGTTAGACTGTTCTTTCTTCATTGCGTCTAAACCTTGTTCTAGTATAACTTGTGCTTCCGTCATAGTATCAGCTTTAAGAACTTTAAGAGCATCTAAAAGACTAATAGTGCCTGATTGTAAAGCAGCTTGTGACATTTGTTGCACTTGTGTTTTAAGAGCGTCGTCTTTACCTGAGTCACCCATAAATATTCCATAGTCATTTAGAGCAACTTCTGGCAATATGTTAAGCATTTTGTATCCAGCATCACCAAATATGTATGCAGCCTTTTTACCACCTGCCCACGCTATTTTCATAAGGTTTGCTAACTTCTCCATAACTTGTTTTTTTACCATGTTATGAGAATAATTCCAAGCTCCTGTAGATATTGAAGATTGCACAACAGAACGTTGTACATTACCTACGTATTCGTATTGCTCTACAGCTCCTTCTCTTTGTGGAGATACTCCTGATATTTGACCAGCAGTTTGTTCAAGCATCATTTTAAGGTTTATAAGTTGTTGCACTGATTGTGATAAGGTAAAGTCAATTTGTTGAAATTGATTAAACGATGCCGTATCTCCACCTTCGTCTCTAGTATTAATTGGTATAATACCATCGTTTTTAAGGTGATACATAACCTCTTGCATATCCATACCTATATTAGAAGGCATTTGAGAAACATCATATACTACTGCTTTACCACCAGAACGAGCTAATGCAAGTTCTATATGATACATAACAATGTTATATAACATTTGTACGTGACGTAAAATATCTATTAAGCTACTTGATTTACCTGTTGTATGATTAAATACAACACCTACGTAAGATAAAGAAGTTGTACCTGCATCATCCACTGAACGTATTTGATTAGGTCTTCTTCGACATCTAACAAGTATTTTACCACCTATTTTAGTTCCTTCCCATATATCATCAACATGTTTAGTTTCTATAACATCACCTTTTCTTTTTTTGTAATTCTCTCCTACAACTTTGTGAAATGGGTGTTCTGGATTGTGTTTGTTTTCAGAAACCTTAACTCTAATCGTTTTAATAGATTTCCATTCAGCAGATACTACTCTGATTTTTACTGACTTATAGTTATCTATTTCAACCCAATTGTGTTTGTTATTCCATCTGTCTAAGTTTTCTGTAGTAGATTGACGCATATCTTCTAATTCACGTACATCTTCATCTTCTAACTCATCTCTGTATTCATCAAGTATTTCATTTACACTTAACCATCTTTCTTCTCCTGCCCATTGTGCGTCTTCTATAAAATCAGTTTCTATAGATTTATCATACACAAATGTTCTAGGGTCTACTCTTCTTAAGTATGGGTCTCCATCTTTAATGTATATTTTATAAAATTCTTTTCCTGTTACAAGTAAGTCACGCATGCCTTCATGAAATACTTTTTTCATTTTGTATTTTTCAGCTAAATAATCTAAGCCATCTCTTATAGACTCTTCGATTACTTCTTTATACTCGTAACGCATAAATCTATCAATATCGTCAGGTATAGGAAAATCTTTGTTATCCATATCTAACTCCATACCATAGCTATTTTCAAGCTCTGAGTTTATTTCTTTTAACAAATCATTAGCTATCAAAGAAACTTTAAATTGTTCTTTTCGTATAGCCGCATCCATATTAATAGCAAATACGCTTTTATCTAACGGTCTACTTAAATCTTCATTACATATTAAGTCAACTTTGTTTTTAGATAAAGGGTAGTTACCCATAGTGGCTGGTGAGGGCATGTTGTATTGTTCAGTTACATAACTGTAATCCTCATATATTAGTTCACCATTGTATAACCTATAATTACGAACGTCTTTATCGAAATCGCTTAAAGAACCTTCGCTATTATTTTGTTCTAATTGACTTATTATACCGTCAATGTTTTTTTCACACCAATCTTTATCTTTTTCGCTGTCTGGTACAAATTGTTTAGGAAATTCACTCATGTTTTAATTTTTATATGGTATTAATCTTCCATTCTCTCTTTTATAATAAACAAAACCAATATCTTTCTTAGTTTCTTGACTTTGTTTTACTTGCTTGTCGTATAAATCTATATCGTGCACTAAGCACAATCCAAATGCTATCGCTCTATCCGTATTTCGTAAACCATAACTACCTAATTCATCTAACAAGTCTACAAACCATATATCGTCACAATTTTCTTCTATATATGTTTCCATAAATTGCTCCATAACTGCTTTAGTATGTTTATTCATTTGCAAACCGTATCTATTTCTATTTACAGTTTTTGGTGAATGTGCAGTTGTAGGACGTTCTTTTAAGTACTTTTTACCACCAGCTCTTTGAAAATATCCTATGATACCTATACGAGTGTATTCTATTAACATTTTCGCGTTGTAATATACGGCTAATTTTAGACATCCATCCCAGAAGTCTTCTGCAGTTTCAGGACGGTCTGTATACTCAGCTATAGGGTAGTTTCCTGGTATTTCTGTATTAAAGAATCTTCTAAATATTAAAGCACTACCAAGCGATGAAGTCGACGCTTCATCTTGGTCATAAGAATCTATACCACCTATATCTAATCCTTGCAATTCTGTTTTAGGATGTTCTAATATTTTATAAGGCCCGTATCGGTCAAGAACAAATTTAACTTCCATACCGTCCCCTTCCCACTCTAACCTACCGTGTTGTATTTGCCCTTGCAAATCTTCATTACTAAGTATTTCACTTCTTTGTGAGTTTATTTTAGCAGCATTAAACCTTGCATTTTTAGTTTGCAAAAAAGCTTCTTCTATAGATAAAGGATAATTTTGTAATTCTAAATTATAACCTTTTTGATTTCCTGCCTTATGTAATTTTTCTCTTCTAGATTTAAGTGCTTTTGTTGCACCTTCATCGTCTGAAATACCTGTTTTGGTATCAAAGTACCCATGATAACACATAGATGCAGGTATAAATAATGGTATTAAATTAAATGCCTCTGCATTATAATACATTTCCATAAAGTCTTTAGATGCTGCTTCTATATCACCACCTGTACCTCCAATAATAGGAACGCCGTATTGTACATCACCATCCATAAAACAAGCCTTAGAAGACATGTATGCGTTAAGTAGCTCTTTAAACTCCCCAGCTTCTTCAAATACCATAACAGACAAACGTTCCCCTTTGTATACTTCAGGATTACTCATAGTACGGCAGTGTATAACAGATTGAAAACCCCCTACACCCCATTTACCTTCCTTGTCTTTTATTTTGTAACCTGACTTCAATACTTCTTCACCTTCTTTTAAGGTAGAATGTCTAAAGTTAGAATTTTGATTATTAAGCCCTGCCTTTACTTTATCAAAAAAAGATGTTGCAGTCACTTGTAAACCTGCTGCTACACCTACGTGGTTGTATGGATACATTGTGTATTCATGAGCAAGGATGCCAGAGTTCATATAACTAAAGCCTTTATCCCTTGCTTTAATTACAATCATTCCTTTGTTTTCTCTTTTGCATCTATCAAACAAATCAAAATAGATTTTGTCCATATCTCGATACCAAGGAGCTATAAGTGTCTTACGACTATTACCTTGTTCACCGTCACTACCTAAAATTTTATAGAAATTAAGATAATAATAATGTTTACCAGTTATCTTATCCATGCCTTTAGGTTTAAAACCATTTTTGCATCGGTCTATTTGCATATCCCAAAACTCTTTAAAGGCAACACTATCTGGATTTAAATCAGGCACTCCTTCATAAATCAAAGGCTGATATTTCTTTATATCATACATTCTTTTGACTCTGTAAAGTTTCTAAATAACTAAGCTCTCTATTACCAGCAATCTTAGAACGTTCTCCACGTCTTTCTATAGAATCTAACAGCTTTTGTCTTGTAGCAAGTATTTTCTCTACACCAATCATAACCTTCTGTATATCAGCTGCGTTGTCTATATTGATTTTGGTATTTTCTAATAAAGACGTGTATTCATTTATCTTTTCGTTAAACGCTGCTAACTGTGCGTCTAATGGGTCATACTGTAATTCATTATACTTGAGTATCGCGTTAGCGATTTTTTTGTTTTTTAAACCTTTCCACTCATACGTACCGTATAAGTCTTTGGCAACTGCACGCATTCGTTCATCTTCTGTAAAATGTCTGTATGGTGAATCATAGTCAGCTATATACGAAACAAACATTAAACCTCTATTGCCTAACGTTTTAGCGTCAATAATTTCTTTAAACTCAGGTATACCAAAAATACCATCGTCTTCTATTATTTTACCAGCTTTACTTATTTTTAGTAGGTACATATTTTTCTAATATAGTTTTCATCAAAAGTACACCATGATTTACATAAGGCATTTCACCTTCTTGAGGAAATCCATCTTCATCTAAATACTTAAAATCTATACTAGACACGTTACCTCCTACAATACTATAAGTTGTTTTTTCAGGAAGGTAACCCATATCAATATAATCTTCAATAATTTCTAATTCTTTGGCATCTGTAAACTCTGTTACATTAACATACCCATAGATTTTACCATTAGGCATAATTTCTATTATACCAAATTTTGTTTTTTGCTTGTCCATTGTTTCCATGTTGTAAAGTTAATAAAAAAAAGGGTACATATAACTGCACCCTTCTTTAACCAAAAAACTAATTATTAATCAATCATTATTATATACTAGTCATACTGTATTAAGCCGCCTTTTTTGTAAGAATTTC
>TARA_R110002153_G_scaffold41190_4_pt1 | contig 23808 bp, 23 predicted proteins | sample TARA_R110002153 | Tara Oceans TARA_R110002153 (sample SAMEA4398193) | marine metagenome | biome: Polar Biome; feature: [SRF] surface water layer (ENVO:00010504); material: water (ENVO:00002006), including particulate matter (ENVO:01000060) such as... | depth 5 m | reverse complement strand
ATTAGCCTTTTTTAATAAGTCAATATAGATATCATCTACATTCATTACTTTAATTCCACCTAAATCTAAACCTTTAAGAATATACCCTTTACCGGCACCCGGTGCACCTGCTAATATAATTGCTTTAGGATTGTCTTTAGCTTCTTTTAATAATCGGCCTTCAGATAAATATTTTTTAAAATCAAAATTGTTCATTATAATATTTTATTATAAATATCACAGCTCTCGTTTAGCTTGCGTTCTAAACTCAGTAAATGCCGGTTTGTGCTTAGGATTTTCTAAATCAAATAATTTTTTCACAGTCATAAAGATATCAATATTTTCTTCTTGTGAACGAGATGATTCGTAAATTTCCCACCCTTTACCTTGTATTTTACCCGGTGATGATTTTCTTTTTCCTGATTTTAACCATAATACTCCAACTCTATCTACTTTCTTTTCAAAACATTCCTCATAACATTGAGCATATATTGCTCCCTGTAAATCATAAGTGGTTTGTAGGTGGTTAGATGTTTTAAAATCTATTACCCAACGTTCCATTTTACCATCAATTTCCATCTCACATACCATATCACAGGTACCTGCTACTTTAATTTTATCTGAAAACAAATGCACTTCAGTTTCGATTAGTTTTGGGTTATACTCTTCCCAAAAATCAACAAAACGTAGAAACATTTGCCATACTAAAGTATCATATTGGGGATGTCCTGATTTTGACAGAAAATTTAATTCCTTACCATTCAAATAATCCTCAATCATTTCGTGAGTTTCTGTACCTTGACTTGATGCTTTACGTACAATATGTTCAGATGCATAACCTACTTTTTTAAGCCAATCTTCAAAATACTTGCCTTTTGGGTACGAACCTAAAACATAAGTTATAGATGGGTAAAATTCACCATTACGTTGATAATAACGGGAATCGGGCATAGTAATTTGTTTAGCATCTTCAGAAACCTCTAGGATTCGATTGTAAGAATGCTTAATCTGTCTTTTACTCATATCAATTGTAATTTTTTCTCCATTAAATCATATTGTGTTAATGGGAATGTTTGTTGAATTAGATTAGTAAATTGGGAGAATCCCATTTCGCTTGGGTCTTTCCCCTCCAATTCTACTAAATAAACCTCTTTACCTTCATTTATAAATTTCTCTGCAAAGTATAAAGCCTGTTTTCGGGCATCCTGGTCTAGAGCAATGTATATTTTTCGGACAGTTGAGGTAACTATTTTCTTCATTAGGGTTGATTGTATATTTTTTCCTAATAGGGGGATTGCATTTCGTTTAATAGCAATGGCATCGAATGGACCTTCACATAATACTAATGGTAAGTTCCAGTTAATAAACATTTCAAACGGTATTATATCACGTGATGTTTCGGGGTTACGATATTTAGTATAAGCATCCTTTTCAAATGATCTTGCTGTAAAATAATTCATATCTCCTACACTATCATATGAGGGGATTACAATCATTTTAGCATATCTACCTGATGAGCAATATCCTATATTATATTTTTCTATGTCATCTTGGGTTATTCCTCGATTCTTTAAATATGATAAAGCTTGCCTACCTTCTATATTTGAGGACGTTATATCCTTAAACTTTTTATACTCCTCTGGTAGTTTTACTTCCTCATGTTTTACTACAGATTTATGTTCCTTCTCATTACCTATTAATTTAAATAATTCTTCAAACTTATCAGGGGAGGCCTTACACTGTTTAAATAGAGAAGTAATCCTAGTACCTTTTTTATTACAAACCCAACAATGCCAAGGATTGTATCCCTTTTTATTTTCTGAGAAGTTAATTTCTAGTTTTGGTTTGTGGTGGTTGCAGTAAGGACAAGAATGGGCTTGATTGCCCCTTGCTGTTCTTTTACCTGTGCCAACTACAGAATTTACTAGATTGATTAATAGCTCATTTATCATAAGCGGTAATATACGAATAATGGGTTACTACTCCAAGTCACGTGTGAAAAACTTACCAAGAATATTATCATTATAAAATTCTTTCGGTTTTTCTAAAACTTGAAATACCATTTGGTATTTTATTTCGAAATATGTTAGTTGTTTTTTGCTAAAACAGTAGTGAAGAATTTCACGTTTAAAGTTTTCTTTAGGCTCACTCTTAACTAAATCCTTAAGGGGTTTGTTTGAACTCCAGTAGGTTTTCCAGTCAGATTCTTTTTGAACTACCTTGAATGAAGCAGGTCTACCTTTACCACCTTCGAGTAACTTTAATTCCTTTTTACCTAATTTTTGTTTACGGGTAAATGTTAGGAATTTTTTACCTATGTAAGACTTATTGGTTGGGGTATGGGTTATTTTATATATAAAACCAAAGGCATTTTTTGGGATGTCATCTATAGATGTCACATCGCTTTCTTCGTATGTCCAATTCATTAAATGTCGAAATTTACAAGGATTGTTGTATCCGTGTATTGTGAAATAGGTACTGGGAAGGATAGTTTTCCTACAGCTACTAATTGATTAGATTCATTATATAATCCTACTTGGGTTACGTAAGGTGTAAAAAAGGAGGATGTTACGTAGGGGTAATATGCTGTGTTTAGCCCTCCATCTATTGATGATGTTAATAATGAAGGATTAAGTGAAGAACCAAATTCATTTTCTAATATAGTACATTTAAATTGATTTTCAAATATTGTAAGTGAGGAGGAAAAACTAATAATTTGAGAATTAAAGTATTCTGGATTAGTAACCTCCTTTCCTATTATATTACAGCTATGGGTTGTTAATACAGCTATACCATGGGGGTAAAACAACTGACCTACAACTTCAGAACCACTTATGATATTACCTTCACCATCGTCTGTTAAGAATAAACCATTTGGGAAAGTTGGTGAAGTAATTGAGTATTCAAATGTGTTAGGTACTATCTTCTCACCATATAATTTTGTTGGGATTGCAATAGTAGTTATACCATCTCCACTACCAGTAGGCCAATATCTTTGCTGTGTTAAGCTAGATTGTAGATAGTTTTCATATAGGGGCGCTTCAATGGGGCCATAGTAATAATCATCTTCTCTAGTAACTCCGGGTATCACACTTGCTGTTACTATAGAATCGCCTGTACTAGATGATATATAATTAGTATAGTATAACTGCTTTGCGCTATTATAAATGGAGCTTTTTGATGATGAGTAGACAAACCCCGTTTGGGTGTTGCTAGAAGATGTATAATTAAGATTTTGCCCTAAAAATATATTAATACCAACCTCCGAGCCTGTAATTTCCCCAGCTGTAAAGGTAAATCCTTTATCAGCTAAAAATGGGGTTATAGTAACCTCCTTGGTTGTAAATTGTTTGAATGCTCCCATCCATTAGAAGTCTAACTTAATCCTTACTAATAATTCCTTAGTAAAGTCTTTAAGCAATGGTCTTGATAATTTAGCTACAGCTACCAATTCCTGGTTATTATTATATAGCCCTACGGATGTTATGTATACTTGGGGATCATTGATAAATGAATCGTATAAAACTGCCCCAGTTGAACCTGATATAAATGAGGGGTTAGTAGAATAATTGTAATCTGAATTTCTAGCTCGTGCGAATATGAAATCAGACGATAATGTTTCGTTTGAATTTAGTGTAAATCCTGGATTTGTTGTTAATGCTCCACCTAGATTTAACCTATTATATATTAATTGAGGGTTGTTGATTACTGAGTTATCTGATCTAACTGTGCCTAACCCAATACCACCATCTGCATATAGACCATCTAAAGCAACACCACTAAGTAAAATTAAACCTACATCTGGTAAGAACCAACCATATGATCCAGAGTTTACTGTCCATCCACTTTCTTGTGTACCTGTAAAAACATCACCTGCTGATCCTGATACCATGTTATATACTCTACCAGCTTCTGTAAATACTGAAGCTCCTCCTAATTTACTATCATCTGTTAAATAAAGAGGCTCATTTGTGCCGGATCCACTTAAAGCTAATGTCATTACTCCTGCAAGTAATTCTTGTTTAAATCCTGACCTTTCAATTGGTAAAACATAAAAATACTCAGATGTTTGGTTACCAAATACAAATGAACTTTCTTCATCACCTAAAATTAATGATCTATATTGACCATAATTTGTTCTTGTAGGTGACAATGTTGGTACATTTGGGTTATATAATAAACTACCACTACCTTTAGAATCACAATAAGTTATCGCAAATTGGACAGATCCTGTTGTCTCTGCAGACCCATATATGTTATAATAAAATTGTCCTGTTGTGCTTGCTACTTGAACAGAGGAAGTAAAGAAAGATGTTAGAGTTGGTTGGTGGTTTTCCCACACAGTATCAGTGACATTATCTGTACTAATTACTAAATCTTGGGGGTCTAATGTTTGGAATGCTCCTGCCATAATTTATTTTTATTTACGATGTTCTAGTTACTGTAATAGGGACTTGTACTCTTGCTCCCGAATCTCTACCTATAATTGTTAAAGTTCCGTATATTGCTTTATTAGCACCGAACAATGTATTGATACCAGTTGCGGTTAATGTTACTGATGTTCCTATCACGGTTTTAGATACATTTGTACCGTTAGTTGTTGTTGAATTTAAAGCTAAACTTGCTTTTGTATCTATCCCAGTTGCGATTACAGAACTAAACATTCTAGCATCACTTACTGTAAATACATACCCTGATGATTCTACTGTTGAATTTCCACCTAAATAATTTAAGGTAGTTGGTTTAACAACATAAGGTTCAGTTTGTGCTATTGTAGGGTTTGAATTACCAATTGCAAGTGTAGGCATTTTTGCTGTATCTCTTGGAAGAGTTACTAGCTTATACTTCATCATTTGTGTTTCATCTGGAAATGCTTCTAATAGAGGCATATTTTCAATTGCTTCCCCATAATATGCAGAGCCCGATGGGTTTGATGGATTATAAAGAGTGTAGTCTATTTCATCATCTGCTAAGGCAAATTGTGTAATATTGAAAGAGCCATCTCCTTTAGCTAAAAGTTCTCTTCCTTTAGTGGTTAGGATAGCATCTACTGTTACTACCTGATTATTTAAGTATCCCATTATTTAATTATTTTGATTATAAATATACATTTTTTTTATTTTTACTCCAAGCTATTATATTAAATGCTTGTCCCGTCAAAATCTGGCAATTGAGAATCATCTCTAAATGCATTTTTCTGTTTTAATTGGTTAATTAACGTTAAAGCGTTTCTCCTTTGGGTAGGGGTAAAATCACCTGGTATTAAATATCCACCACCTGATCCGGTTGTTTCACTTAAACCAAAATTTGTTGGGGGTGATTGATATATTATAACTCTATCATCAGCATTTACCCTTCTTCTAATTATAAATGAATCAATACCACCATATGATATACCGTCTGTCTGGGCTTTCTGGGGGAAGTTAAATTCTGAAGGGTTTGGGTAAACTGTAATTTTATTCATTAAAAAGTCGTTACTATTACTCCAATAATTTATTCCAGGTGCTGTGCAGCTATACTGAGTACACCAGTTAGCTTTAAAATCACCAACATTTGGACAATTTGTTTCGTTATTACCACCTGCAGTAGCTCTTAATGAACCCGTTACTCCTGTTACAACAAATACTTGCTCTACAAAATTTTCAGGAGTATATGTAATACCCCCAGTGCCTTTTTCTGCATTGGATTCATCATTATATGTAACTACTATTTCATCCCCCGCTTTAATAATAAAAGGAACTCCACCTTCATTTTCTTTAAATCCTGGAACTTGACTTCCACTGAAATTTTCAATAAAGTAATTACGATCTTCATCCACAATCCCAATTCCTTCATCATTTACGTATTTAACAAATGATGCAGACTGGTTTGTAGAGATGCCAGGTGCTAGTACCTGACCTAATGGATCAGTTATTATCTGTCCTTTAATAGATCTACTTACAGCTGAATTCATGGAATTCATTATTGCTAATCCTGGTCCTTGTAAAAATGCTTGATAGGAAAATGGGGCTGGGTTTGGGAAAACTTGAAATTCGTCGGTATATAAATAATTACTAATACCAATTGCTGCTCCCCCTAACCAGAAAGTATTTTCACCGGTCATTATGTAATTTCTCGATGTTTGAGTTATTGGTGCTGATCCTGCTGCTATAGGGTATACCTCTCCTGGAGTTGTTGTAACATTGCCAGGTGGGCTTTCATATTCATTTATAAAGCTTCCTGTAGAAAATGACATTGTTGGGGTATAAATTGGGTAATTAAATTCTCCCGTACCTTGTGGACCTTCAGTAGATGCTGCTGTTGTAATCATTTCTAATGAACCTTGAAATATTTTTTTATTACCAAGTTTTACATTACCATAATTTATTTTATTAAATAGAGAAGAATCATAAGCTACTCCCACTGTTCTACCTAACTCAAAAGTACTTCGTACTTCTGTTAGATTTTGACCACTACCATCCACCTTAATAGTTACAGGTGTAATTGGGGCTCCTTCTCCGTTTACATTTTTAGTTGGGGAGAGGATTAATGAATCTATTTCAAAAGTATATGTATTTTTTAGATTTAAATTATTGTGGGAAGTTTTAAAATGAGCAAAATATATTGGATTTTTATCAATGACGGATTGATTAGCATAACTTACATCCCCATCCCATACAGATTGAGTACTATTACTACCTGACATTGTATTTAAAAATGTTATTTCGGTGTTTGGTTCAGTGTATGTATTATAATTTGCACTTTGTAAAGTACTCCCTAAATATCTTGGTATAATGTTTGCGTTTGTAGTATAAAAACTATCATTAACAGGTGCTGGGAGAGCTGTATCATCAATTATTGCTTGGAGATTTGAAGGAATTCCAATTCCATTACCATATTCTACTTCCTTAACATATGTGTTTTTTTCACTACCAGAAACGTTATTGTTTAGTGGGTAGTAATCTGAGTTGGAGAAGATTATTGGAGATCCTACCACATTAGGTTGTAGGTTTATTGATTGCCTCTTTTGTATTATATCTCCAGCATATATTCCTAATGGGGGAGCGTAAGATATCCCACTTGTTACTCTACTACCTGTGCCATAGGTCCAATATAAATTCTGTGAATTAATAGCTGCTACCGTACCTTGTGATATAAAAGGTCCTTGATTTGATGTTAAACCTTGATAGAATTCCGAACCACTCTCACCATTTACTATTGATGGGTTGGATAAGAAACTCATAGAAACTTCAAAATTAAATGTTGGAGTTGATAAGAAATTAGCAGAATTATTATACGTTACCTCCGTTATAGGATCTATACTAAACTTATTTATAGCTAAAGCCATTGGAGTATAAGCATATGTGTCTGGCTCTTCAAAACCTAAAAATGTTTGGCGATATTGGAGTAAACTACCACTTCCAACCCCTAACAAATAGCCAGGAGTTATACCTGTCACTTTATCTAATGCAAGTGAATATGATGCGTGGTAATTACTCAAATAAGTTGGATTCAACTGTTGGAGAGCATCTATGGGAGAGTAAACACCCGCTACAACACTATAGTTCTGCTCGATGTTAAAATTTGGGTATGAATCTTTATCAACATCTATTGATAAGTAGCTATTTTCCTCTCCATTTGTGTCAGTTTGAACACCTATAAACCTATAGGAGTTTGGGTTTCTTAGAAGAATTCCTACGGGGGTGTTCGAAGGTAGCTGAGGGTTAGCTATTGGGAATGTTGTTATATTAGATGAATCATTATTAAAAAGAACTGATTGAATTCTATTTGAAGGAATTTCGGATCTATTAGTACCTGCCCCCATTTGAAAATTTAAGAAAGCATTTGTATCAACTGTATTACCATTCTCACTACCACTTATTGTAAAATTAAATATTGGTGATGTTGGGTATGGATCTAGAGTTGCTAAAGCATTTCCATTTAATAAACTCCCGGTTATATATTTTTGATAGTAAAAACTATCAATTGGGTCATTTAAATTCTGTTGGGGAAAACCTTCAACCCCACCATAATACATTGCCTCCTCACCACCAGGATAACCTGCACTTAAATCAAATCCGGGCATTACTACGTTTGCAAAGTCGGTACCATCAGAAGCATAGCGGTTGATGAATATTCCAGCTATGTAATATCTATCTTCACCAGAAACTGCATTTGGTTTCTTCCATAAGGATATACAATTCCGCCCATTTTGAATATAATCTTCAAGATAATCTCCCATTTCTTCATAGGGATCATCTTCAGCATCAGTACCCTTAACATTAACTATAATGTCAAATGAGTTATCTATACCATCAAAAGTTGATAGTAATGTGTTAATCTGAGTTCTATCAAAAGTTGGGGTTGAAGAGTCTACTACTAACCCATCATAATTTAAAATTGTATATTGTATATCTCTAGGTGGTGCTCCTAAGTATGGGTTTTCTAATAAATCTCCATTAGTTACTTCTATGCTACTACCACTATACTCCCCATTATAAAACTCATCTTGGGATTTGTGTACCCCAAATACACTCCCTGATATTGTTTCATTTCTTTGAATGTATGATTGTGATGAAACTTGATTGTGTATACTTGAGGTAAATGTTGATTGATCTAAATCCAACGTGTTTATCGATATAAACCTTAAAACTCCAGATGATGGGGTTTCTTCTTTATACCAAAAAGATATTGTTTCTTCAGGGTCTATAAAATAGAAGGATGTTGAAACTACCGTATTAATTGGGGATAATGATGCTGATGTTATTGTTTCAACTCCTAAAATACCTCTTACGGATGATGAAATTGCTAGTGAAAATTCTGTTCCGGGTAAAAGACCAGGTCCGCTTGAATTTTGTGATTTTACCCCAAATCTAGTATTAATAGGTCGTTTAAAACCTAAATCTTTGGAATTTGCAGCATTTGATGGTAGGTCTAGAGGGAAAACTATATTACCAGAGCCAAGACCTAAACCACTGTCTAGTAAATTTAAATATTCACTTTCCAGTTGGTTTGGACCATTTTGTGTAGAAAAACTAAAATATCCAGATTGAGAGTTAATTATGTTTAAAGGATTTGGAGACCCACCAGCACCACCTTCTAAAAGGGCAACATCTACACTTCCGGTTAATTCTAAATCTCTAAACTGAATTGCACTGTTTAGTCCTGTTTCTTTTGTAGGGACACCATTTAATGAACCTGTTTCTATAGTGCGAGATACCGTTGTATTTGGCGTTATTGTTACAGATGGGCGACGGTTACGCTCTAATAGATTCTGCTTAATTACAACGCCTGTACTCACGCTTGTACGTGCTGGTACGTATGCTTTAATTGCCTTAAATAGTGAATTATCAAAATACTTAATTAATCTTAAGTAATCGTACACATTGCCTTCAGTGTATTTTTTAAAGTAATCTATCGCTATATTTCTTAACCTAGGATAGTAATTTAATTTTGAATCAAAAGCAAATCTTGGATCACCTAATGTGTCTGATATAACCCCATACCCAAATGTAGCTATAATATCATCATTAACTTCATCTTGTGGTGAAAATGCTACTTCAAAATTTGTAACATCTTCAGTATAACTTTTACTTATTAAATAGTTTTGATCAATACTAACATCTCTAGATAATACCTTACCAAAAGCATCTCCATCTTCAACTTGAATTTTGTTAGAAACTCTATTTCTAACACCAATTGAAGGTTGATCTACTAGATAAACTTCAGTGTTAGGTTTACTGTATGTTCGTTTTGCCGAGCTAGAGTAATGTATAAAGTCATAACTTGATGTTACTTCATTGTTTGATGGGTTAACAAATGAACTTGTTATTACCATAACAGCTGAGCCTGTTACTGCTGGGTGGGATGATGAAATAGGTTCAATATAATCCCCATATTGTGATGCTGTGTATAAGTGTTCTAATTCATTTCCTAATGGTGCTCTAAAATTTACAATATCAAAAGAACTTTCAGATCCTGTAATACTATTACCCTCAACAGATTCAGGGTTCATTGTAAAATCATGAAATACTTCTGTAGAGATGTTATTAGAATAATATCTAAATTCTTGAAGTGATCCTGAAAATATTTTTCCAGCTTCATTTAGTTCTTCAGTTACTACATTAGAACCTGATATAAAACCTCCAAGATATATACCATCTACTTCAGTTACACCAAAATCATTCCATGCTTTGTTGGCGGATGATGAGACTCCTGTTTCTCCGTATAATATAGTTCCATAAAGCCCGGCCCCATATCCACTAGCTCCTTGAGGGGATGTTGACATTGAAACTGACCCAGTCCATCCTATAATATTACCATCAACACCGTTATATTGGTTGTTTGCTACTTGTAGAGTATACATAGTAGAAGCATTGTTTACAGATGCTGAAACATGGGCATCTCGTTGGAAAGAAACACTCCACCATCCTTTATTAAAGAATGGGAGGAAAATATCTTCAGATTCCATAACACCCCCCTGATTGGATGATGCTGAGATATAAAATCTCATTTTCCCATATTCATAATAATCACTATTGCTTGAACCTGAATATGAGCCTGATGGTTGATCTTCGTAAAACAACCCAATACCAAAATCGAATTCATTATCTTTAGTACCGTTAGATTTTTTAACAGCTAATGATTGACTATAATAAGATCCTCCAAAACTTGATGAAGGGTAACCTGTTGTTTTAAATCTAAAAGCTAAACCATCGGGTACAATGTATTCATTTTCAGCAATTCTATTACGCTCTAAAGGCATCCATGGGATTCTAACAGAAGAACTTGCAGCATATGAATTTGCTACTGGGGTATAAGTGTAATTGAATCTGTTATACCATAAATCATAATCATTACTATTATCTCTATTTTTACCCCCATACTCATTTATACGAAGGATTGTATTTGGTATACCCCAAATATTGATAAGTTGTCTTAAACCACTGATTGTACCTTTCTTTTTAGTAAGATAAGCCATGTTATGGTAAAGACGTTTAAATATTTCTTTACTTACTTTATCTATAGCATATGGGAAACCTGGCTCTGAAATTGATTGAACGTAGTTAGCCCATGCATAACCATCACTCCAATAGTTAATTATTTGACCACCATTTACAGCTATATATTGAGTTATTAATTCACTTCCAGTTGGGGGTACATAAATACCATTATCTTCACCGGTTAGACCTATAAAGTTATCTTGGTTGTTGTAATTATTACCATAAGTTTCGAATCCTAAACCTTTAATAGCATCCGCAGCTAAACCAAGAGGTAAGCCGCTATCCGGATCATTAGTTGTGTTGTATCTTTCACTTAATGCTTTTGTATAGATCCAAATCTCATCAAAAGATTGACCTACCATATTTGAAAATTCTAAATACTCATCATTAGATGAATTTTCTTTTATGAAATCTGGAATTGTGTAGTATAACCAATTTTGATTATTTTCATCATATAAAGATGCTGATAGTACATATCCTCCATAATATTGAGAACTTTCATCACTACTACCTAACCACTCTAAAACCTCAGTACTACCTGTGGATTGGAGTTGGTATGGGTATGCAGACCCTGTTTTTGGATAAGCAAACGATGATGATGTGTTGTATAAGTAAGTTTCATACCCATCAAAATTCTTAACAAGGTTACTAACATTGGTTTGTAAACTAGCTAAACTTGATGATATGGCATTAACTGTTGGGTTTGAACCCGTAGTTTGTGTTATGACTTCAATATCTGCTTCATAAGATTGTATTTGAGATACTTTCTCATAAAAATTATTTATTCTTTCTTTTGCAGATGAGAAATTGATAAACTCATTAAAGGTATTATATGAATAATCTGGTGTAATTGTTACACCTGTCTTATTTAAAGTATTTAATAGGTTATTTAAGGATTCTGATGAAGGAGTAGATGTTAACTCTTCATAGGATTTTAATGTTGTTGAGTTATTTACTAAATCTTTTAAAGGTATATTAATATTTGGACCTTTAATAAAATTAGCTTGGTTTATTAAACCACTAAGATCTTCAATAAACTCAACCCTATATGCTTGACTTTCCCCTACTTTAGAAGCTACATATAGTTGATCTTTTACACTATATTTAGTTGGAAGTGGTTCATAAAGTTTAATTAATATTGCAATGTTTTTATTAGCATCCGTTGAATCTGCAGTTAAAGACGTTGATTGGACTTGGTTTGACCCTGTTATAAGGCAATTAACACCTATAAAATAATCATTATTAAAAAAGCTTACATAAAATTCATCGAAAAACCTTGAATCTTCAATTTGATTTTTTAAAGTTGCATATCCTTTCTGTATATCTTGGAAAGGAATTGTATTAGATCTTATTGATATTTCTGTTCTATCTGATGATATTTCAGATAGATAAAATGGATTATCTACAGTTGAACCTAACTCATAATTAATAAAATTATAGGTTGAATATAAAATACCATTCTCGTATCCACTATTGTATAAATCTGATTCTGGTGATAATTCAATTTGGTCAGTTGCTACTGTCGTTGAGGGTTTTTCAACTACTGTTAAACCTGTAGCATTATCTACATATGACTGTGATAGTTGATCCCTATTAGAATTTTCTATAACTGTCCAATTTTCCCAATCATAATAACTATCTACTAAGTTAGAATTAGCATCATAGACGAAAAACTCAACAAAGTTTTCACCTGGGGTGAAAGAAGAAGTTAATAGTGTATTGGGGATAATATTTTGATCCTCCAAATTAAAATCGTCATTTGAAAGGTAAGAAGGGTTTATAGGAGTGATGGATGCACTTACGGGTATTGTGAAATCTAAATCTTGACCTCTAGTAAAACCCTCAATTTTAGGGGTTATTACTGGGTTAGTTGTAAATGTTAAATTATTTGATGAGGTTGGGGATGTTGCAGATAAATTTAAAGCCATCCCATCTATTAAGTTTGGAGTGCCCACTAAAGATCCAGTAGTTAAACTTGATGTGTTATTTGTTGTGTACATTTATTTTACTTTAGTTTTATCTATATTTCGTTTCGTGGTGGAGCAATGGATTCGTTTGAATTGGTTTGGAAGTTTGTTATTACCTCCGCAATCTCTTTTCTTACCTCTAAATTTTCTGCTCTTAATTCTGCTATTTCTTCCAATAATGCTTGTATTTCTTCTTGGTTTGGTTGATAATTAATATATTCTCCACTAGTTTCAACTAAATATAAGTGGGAATTTACATCCCCCTCTTTAGGAATTAAATAAAAGAACTTGTTGTACAATATCCAAAAGTCTTCTTGGGTAGCCAAGTTAACATCAAAAAAAGATGGATCTGGTTGTGAAACCAGTTGAGTAAATTCAGTATCCACGGTTTCATTAAACTTTTTTTTATTAAAAACCTGTCGTATTATTTTTACATTTTCCATAATTAACCTTTAGCTACTTTGAACATAATATTTTCATCAAATACCTTAGTTGTACCTCCTATTATAGTTTTTACCAAGACTGTGTAGTATCTTTCAGGTTCTAAACCATTACAATACAGATCAAAATAACTGGATGTTGTATCTGCACTAATTCTAGTATAATCATCATCAAAATCAATTACAAACTCATTTGTTTCTGTATCTTTTACAGCATACAAGGATTGTGATTCAGGTAGATAATAGTTTGTGGAATATAGTGATGCCGTTTGAAATACTCTATCTGGGTATTTAGGCATGGCCGCAAATCTTAATCTAGGTATACTTTGTGAATAATAAGTACCAGCATTGTTATATATAGAAATAAAACTTTCTGCTTGTGGTAATTCTACATTAGTAGAAGATCCAGTATCAAATATAAAATCATTCCATCTAAATTCTAGTTGTGGGGGGTAAATGGTATTTGTATCTATAGAAAAATATCTAAACGTTTTTTGGTTATTTATATTATCTACAAATTCATTTGTATCTGTTTGTTTTACTATAAACCCATTATTTTCAAAACCATCTGCAGGATTTACTGAGTGGCTGTACCATGTTTCTACTGTTGATTTAACATCAACATTTATGTCTTTATTATTAGCATAGGTAAATGTTTGCTCTTGAGTTACATCCAACCCTAAATTGGAACCTGTATACCAATTACCACCACCTTCAACGTCATTAGACCATGATGCTGTTACATATGCCGGGAAACTTGTAATAGGCCATTTAACAGAGCCTGAGTAGTCTAACCAATTCCAACTTGAACCATTAGAAACTGTAGGGCTGTCCCCAAATCTACCCGTACCCATTCCCCAAATACCGGATATTGGATAAAATTCTAATTTTGTATCTAAATTTAATCCTGTTACTATAGCATTAAAGTTTCTTAAATAAGCGGTCCACTCACCATTTGATGTTTGGTTTTCGATTATATTAGTTATTTCACTAGTTGAAAATTGGATTAAGTACCTACTAACTTGGCCTTTAGAATTTTTTACATAGGTTGATGCCTCTATAATTTCATCTAACCCTGTATTCATATTAGGGAATTCGGTGTATAAAGTAGTGTCTTTGGTCGGGAAAATTTTATAAATTGCCATATTTTAAATTATTATAGTGGTACTACTCTACCTTTAATATCTGTATTGGGGTATTTTACTTCAAAAATCATAGGATCTATTGATGGGTAAACTACATTATCTATAGTAGCTCCATCCACATCATAAGCATAATCACTATAACCTAAACTTTCTCCTGTTAAGTTATTTATAACAATATTTTTTACAGTTTGTACTCCTTCTACTTTATCTAAAAGAATATATAAATTCTTCATTAGGATAGGTTCGTTAATCTGCCATTTATCTAAATCAAATAAATTTTGTAATGATGTTATACATTTAGTTATAGTTTCGCTGTTATTATAATTAGGTAATACTATTATATCAAATATAACTTCAATGTTAATTATAAAAGCATCTTTAATTTTAACTGAGTCGTTGATCATTCGATATTCAGCTAAGTATGTTTGAAGATTTCTTTTTATTAATGAGGATGCTGTTCTAAGATTTTTATTACTATCATAAGTTAAAACATATAAATCTAAAATCGTAGGTAATTCTCCAGGTTGGTATTCACCAATTTTAGCAGGTATAGCATATGCTTTAGCTATTACTCCTAAATTAGAAGGCATTGATAAAGATCTAATTAAATAATCTTCTTTAGTTACTGTACGTAGTTGGTTTTGAAAGTTACCAACAGCGTTTAATCTTAATTCTTCTACAGTATCTCCATCTTGGCCACCATCGGCTGCTAAAGGGTTGTTGGAAGAAACTGAGTCAAATATTTGATTTGCTAATGCTGTGTTTGCTAAGTTAGGATTAATGAATTTGAAATTTGTATCATCTAATACTGTTAAAGTACCGGCTTCTACATTAGCTCCAACACCACCACCCGTTAAATATCTAACTGTTAGAGTAGTATTATAAGGAGCAATTCCATAAGTATTAGTAAATATAAAATTAAGAGGAGAGAAAGCTGTTGTTAATTGGTCCCTTTCAAATGGTAAACCTAAACCTACATTATCAGGGTTTGGTACTATCATTTCATCATTACTTGTTGTGGCTCCAGCCCCAAATTCAAATTCTAATTCTCCCTCATTTAAAAATCTAGTTACAAATCTTCTTTGAACTTGTTTTAGTTGAAGTAAATAAGGAGCATCTTCTTCTAAGTTATACGTTGGGTCACTAGCATTTGTGTTTCTAATCGTATCATATACGTTTTCCTGCGCCATATTAGGCACTTCATACCAGGTATTACCATCACTATCAATTACGTCTAATACGCCTACAATGTTAGGAGCTTTAATTATCCTAGTATCAAATCTTTTAGCAGAAGTAAACGAAAATTGTGTAGATTTAATGGTTGATGATATAGCCTTACGTGATTTCTTAATAAGAAAATAAGTTGGGTTTGTTCCTGATATTTGGTAAACCGATACTGTTGTAGGGTCTAATGATCCAGATGCGGAAAAATCAATTACATCCTCAATTATAAAATTTTGATTATTATCTAAATTAGATGTAATTGTTGTATTTTCAGGAATTATCATAGCATAGTCAAAATCAGGAACATATTCCCCTCCTTCAAACTTTGCAGGTAGTTGTTGATAAAAATCTAACTCCACAGTTGCTACCGTTGTTACTTTAGGTTTGTAACCTAAAAGATAAGCCATTTGGTATAAATTTTCTTGTTGCCTTGCTTTTTGAATGAAAGTTTCTTGAATTTGATTATCCAAGTAGAATGATAAAACATCCCCAACATAAGATGCCATTTCCATAAACAACATACCTGTAGAGGTATCTGTAAAATCATTGTAAGTGTTAGGAAAATATGTTTTAGAATAGTTTACTAGTGCATTTCTAAAACTATTAAAGTCCCTATCAATATATCTTATGTCTCTTTTTAAATCAGCCATTATTGTAGTAATATTTGTATATCATCAGTTATCCCGAAGTTAAGTATGTTATATGTTAATGTAAAATTAATAGTATTACTATCGGGGATATTATCAAATTTAACTTCCTCTACAATAACTTGTGGGAAGTAGTTTCTAATATCATTTTGAATACGTTCTTGTAATTCGTCAGTTGTTATATCTACAATGTTTTCAAATACTAAATTTCTTAAATCAGCACCAAACATTGGGTTAAATACTCTTTCCCCTCTATTAGTTAATAAATAGTTAATTAAATTTGCCTTGGTTTGTTCTCTTGTAGTGTAAGTAGGTACAAAAACAGCAGGCCCATTTAAGGGAAAGCCGAACCCAACTGCCTTTCGGGCAACTGAGTCAATTGGAGTTCTGTTTTCTAATATTCTAGCCATTATTTACCCATTATACCCATTATTTGACTCATATCTACTTCCCCAGGAGGTAAATCTCCCCCAGGTGCCCCTCCTTGTGGGTTAAACTTTTGTGGGACTTTGTTTGTTGTAAAACTATTATTCATACCACCTAAAATGTTTTGATATGCTTCCCTCTGTTGGGTAGGATCCATATTCGGTTTTGTGGGTTGTGCTGATTCCATAACGGGTGAAGGAGCAGCTAGACCACTAACTTTAGGAGCGCGAACAGCTTCTAAAAGAACATCTTTCATTTCTTCTTGAATTGCTTCTTTTACTGCTTCCTTAATTAGTTTTTTTAATTCTGTTGACTTCATTTTTATTATAAATATTAAAGGTTATTATTTTTTGTATTTTTTCTATAATTGGTTCAAATTATTATTATTTATTGTATTGGGTTGGTGTATTAATTAGAATCATCATAATCTGGGAGATATACCCACTTAGTACCATCCCATTCATAAAAATCTTCTCCATTTGTATCTTCTATTTCAAATAAGTATACACCCGCTCTACCTATAGGTGAGTATGTAGTAGTGTTACTACTTCCAGATGTACCACTACTTCCAGATGTACCACTACTTCCCGTATTCCCACCCCCACTTAAAACAGGGGATGTGTTAAATCTTGGTACTATAGAGGCATTAGTAGCTTCACCAACTGCTTTTATGTCTAATTTGGATGTGTATGGTTTTAATCTTGCTTCTTGGTCAATTCTAAATTTAACCTCATTAATTAATACTTTTACAGATGTACTGTATGAATATCCACTATCAGGCAAATTCCAATAAGTTTGCTGTGGGTATGTATCCTCCACTTGGGGGTTTTGCCCTCCTAAATTAAAAAAAATCCTTTCATTAATAGTTGCCGATCTGATTTCTGTTTGTCTAGGGCGGAAGGCCTTTACTCGGCGTTGGGGAAATGAAAAATCATTACTAGTATTAAATTCTATTGTTAAAGTAAACCTTTTATACATTAAGGGATTACTGGAGTTTGGGGATAGTTGAGATATTAATTCATCTTCATCTAAAGTATTTAATTCTAGATTTGAAAAATCACCAGAAGTTGCGGCTGCATTTCCAATCTCATTAATTAGTTCATTTTTACCTTGTTGGTCTAACCCATCAGCTAATTCTTCAATACAAGCATTAACTGCTACATCTAATTGGTTTAATTTAGTAACAATGTTAGTTAAAGAGGTTTGTATTACATTAACGGCTGTTGGAACAATTGTAACTGTACCTTTAGCCCCATCTAATAACTTACCTAAAGCATCTAAACTATCAGCTAATATTGTAACAACATTAATGGGGATACCAACACCGGGGGGGACTGAAACAGGGACTGGTATTGCTTTAATTACCTTAACGGCTGTAGATACAACACTTATTATATTTTCTGTAGTATCTGCTGTTGTTTGGAGGGTATTTATAGAATCCGTTAAATTGGATAATGCTGATTGTATTTGGTTTTTCTGTGCTACTAGACGTAAAAGTTCAGGTTTTGGGGGGCATGAATCTTTAAATTTATCAATTAAATCATCCACAACAATATCAAACTTAGAAGTATTTTTTACTACTCTAGTTATGCTTTTTATTACTAATTTGGAGAGGAATGTAGACATTACTTAGTTTTACTTACTTTAGATTTATATTGTTCTATTTTGTTAAGCATGTTTTGCGCCTTTATTTGGGTATCTGTTGCTGGTCCCGGAATAGCAGCGTTTGGTGCTGATGGTCCTGGTGTTCCTATAGGAGTTGCTAAGGCAGCAGATAACGAAATAAGGGCTAATAATACTTTTTGTAAATCTGATAGAAACTTATCACCTAATATTACAGACTCATTAGCATTCTTATCCCCCAAATATATTTCTTTTGAGTTGAATATTGATTTAGGAGCATCTACATTTAGACTATTAACAGCATTTAAATTTATTGTATCTTGAGATGAAAGTAAAATTGAATCTGATTTAGAATTAAATAATAGCCTACCAGAGTTTAATATAATTTGATCACCAGCAAACGTATTGGGGGATGCTGGAGCTGACGAATATGATTTATAATTTTTACTTGAAACCTCAATTGGAAGTTTTTGAGTAGATGTTAAATAAATGCTAGATTTATCTGTATTTATATCTTCTACTTGAGGTACCCATGGATCTGAATCTTCTTCATGTTGTCCATTTTTTATAATAGTAATAGGGCTCCCATCTTCTCCAGCATCTGACCAAGGGTTAGGAATTCCTGATTGTTTTAAAGTTGAAGTAAACCTTAAAGATTGACCCCATCTACCTTGATATATCAGATCACCAGAAAAGGGTTGAAGATTTCTTACATCTAACTTCTCCTTAAAATCTTTACCTAAATCAATTTCAGTACCACCATCTGTAACTCTTCTTACAGAACCTATAGAGGTTTGCTCATAATCTTGAGTTTGAGATTCTGGTTGGGAATCTCCATATACTGGGTCGGGTATAGCATTATGGTGGGTACTATTCCATATGTTAATAGATTGAAAATAATAATATATAACCTCATTAACATCAGATTGAACATTACTATTAGGCATTGTCATAACATATACTAATTCATTCTTTAAAGGAATGTTAGAATTATTGGGAAAGAGGGGTTTTGCAAAGTTATCAGTAGTAAATAATGGGTTTGGATTAGGTGCATCTAGTTTATCAAAAAACACACCCCCAATAGAACTCCACTCACCAAAATCTTTAAAAACTTGAGGTTGTTCTTTATCATCAACCATTGCAAATTTTACCCTTGCGGCAAATATCCCAGCTACTTGGGACGGGGCTTGAGTTGAAGGGTTTAAGGAAGATAATCCTGTTGGGTTTCTAACCATTTTATTCTTTTGTTATTTGGAGCTTATCCATTTCAGCTAATAGTTGTGATTTTTCTTCATCAGATATTCCAAACCCACCATCTTCATCAGTGCGGGCTAGTGCTCTTTGAACTATAGTAGCCATTTTGATAAGCTGTTCGTCATTTTTAACTCCAATCTCCATATATTCTTTGATAAGAGGTACAATAAGAGTAGCATCTCCTATCTCTTGAACTAAAGGTTTTAATTCTGAAATAAGGGCTACAACTTGTGCATCTCTTCTTTTTTGGTTATTGTAAATTTCTTCTAATATATCAGAAAATGTTTTGCCACCAAAAACGGTTGAATCTAATTGTCCCATATTTTTGATTATAAATATATGTAAGGAGTACTATTTAGAGGGGAAGTAACCTTGGTCTAGATAAAATAAATACTTTTCTTTAAAAATAGCATATAATTTATTAGCGATTTTGGTTATTTTAGGGGTTTTCACATCAACCATTTCACGAATGTAAATATAAAGTGCTTTTTTATTAAATACATCTATATGGTCTCTTTTTCTAAATAGTTCTAAAATAGCATCTGCAATGGCAGCATCGTTACCTTTTGGAAAGAATTCATAAATACGGTCAGTGCAATATTTAGTATATTGGTCTATAAATAAAGATAAACGATCTTCATGTTTAAATCCTTTAGGGGTGAATTGATCACTATTACTAAAATCCTCCTCCTCTACAGTAGTTTTAATAGCATCATCTATCTTTCTAGACCCTACAAAGGCTGGGTCAGTTGTATCTAATTGTGAGTAATGATTTAAATCAGCAATGGAAATATTTTTTATCTTATTCCCATAATTTTTCTGGTTATATACTATTAACCAACGTTTAACTATAGTACCGAAATATGAGTAGGCTTTAGCTCCATTTTCTGGGTTGAATAGGTGTATTTTAGATAATAAAAAAGTAATTATCTCATGTTGTAAATCCTCTAAATTCTCAACACCATCAGTATAATAAAACTTAAAAGTATGGATTATATTTTCTGTTAGTTTATAAAAAGGCCAATGGATGAATTCAGCATAGATTTCACTTCGCTCATCACCATTAGTAGAGAGGTTATATCTCACAATAGCATTTTCTGTTTCTTTAGAAAAATATACTCTTTTTTGAGGTTGACTTTTATGTTTTCTTATTATATGGTCCATGTAAGGATGTTATAGTTTTTTTATATTGAAATCATTCAAGATTTCTTGGATTTGTTGGATTTCTTTAAAAAAGAAACCTACCTCATCATCGCTTTTAAACGTACCCTTGGCATCAACTTTTTTTAATCTTTCATCGGACATTTCAATTACTTTAGATATTTTATCTAAATAAATAAGATAATTAACTACAATGTCTTCTGCATTTTCATGTTTCTTTAGAAGATTAATGGTCGTGTATCCTAAGATAACGACCATAATCACAAGGAGGGTAATAATTATTGTTGTTGTGGAAATCATAAGCTGTCTAGCATGTTTTTTAAACCTTCGCTTTTAATAGAACTTAATGCCTTATTTTTAACGTTAGTCGGGGTTTTACCCTTATTCCCACCCAATGTAAAATTATTGTTTGTGGTGTCCACATTATTTTTAAACTTAGGTAACCATTCAACCTCAAATTCAATCCTAGCTGCCATCATATCGGCCTGATGTAGGATAAAAGGTAATGATGTTCTTGGTTTTTGTTCGGGCATGTAGGTTTTAAGATACTTAACATTAGCATCGTCATAAAGACCATCATGGGTCTGGATAGCTATCATTTCATTAAAAGTATATTTAATGTCATTTTCCTGGAGTAGAAATAATCCTCTATCGGGAACAGCTGAGAATGCTAATTCTTTATTAAACATATAATCCTCACCTAACTTATCTCTTCTCCATTTATCGGTTTGAGGTATATAAGCTTCATGCTGATCATCTCCCATTTTACCCAAATCATGATTTATTGCTGAGAATATTAATTCTTCGGTAGTAAAAGTAGTCATATCACATCCTTCACTCTCCCATAATTCAGATTGTTTAATAGAACAACGAACTACACGATTTACATGATCAACATACCCACCAGGGAATGCAGAATGATATTCTTTTTTATGAGCAGCAGGCATAAGCATAATTCGTTCCGCATACTTTTCATAAAATTCAACTAACTTCTCTTTACGAGGTGATGAGATATAGGTATCAATATTACCCATAAACTGTTCCCAATTCTCTTGGATTTGGTTTGCATTTAATTTCATAACTTTAATTTTAATTTACCCGTTTCTAAGGGGAGTGGTTTGTCTTTCAATAATGGATTTTAGGTCATCAACTACTTCTGTCAATCCCTTAATTTCATCCATGAATTGTTCTTTTGAAGATTGTCTTGACATTAGAAATTTTAGGGTTTTTAGTTTCCCATCGATTTGCATAAATCGCTTGTCAATTAGTTCTTTATTTCTCATAATTTATATTTATTTAAACACCAATATACGAACCAATTTCCCACCATCCAACCTATTATTCAACACCCATTATCCCCTATCTCCTATCCCCATTTCCCTTTCTTAAAATCCCTGTATTTCCAAGGTACCCGAAATTTTTCTGGTATCCAAGTTTAAATTGAGAATAATTTAGATTTATTGAATATTTTTAGAAGTTTAGCACATTTCTCATACTCTTCTGAGTTTTGAAAGTATGCTATCCCCAATTCTAGGGATGTTTCAAGAAATTCATCTGAGTAATGTTTAATAGCTTCTATATGTGACGGGTTTTCACAATTAATTTTATCAACATAAGTCCAAGCCCGATTATAAGTCACAAACTCTCCAGCTTCTTTCATATCCTCAACATCTAGTTCAGAATTAGCATCCTTAAAGAATTTAATAACTTTTTTATTAAAATTTATGTGATTAAGAATTAATTTTTTATACATTCCTAACCAATAAATTGGTGAATCCTTAAAGTCAATGTAAGTATTTGTGCTATTTTCACTTTCAACATCATCTTCAGGAAATAGATTAAATAAATTATCTACATCAATCATTTTATCATACATATTTAATACTTTTCTAGTGGTAATCCCCCCTTAATTCTATATAAGGCGTAATCCCACTTTTCATAAGGGCGTTTGTATTTATGTTTATCCTGAGATTGCATTTTATCCAATTGTTTATAAAACTCATCTTGGATTCCTAACTCTCTAACCTCAGCAAACACTTCATTTAATTGATCTTCAGAATAACTCATATTTTTAACACTTATAATTATAATGCTAAATATATAATAAAACTGCTAGTAACCCAACTCACCCTTCAAAACCTAACTTTAACCCAACATGCGTGTTAAACAACAGGATTTAAATACCCATGACGTATATGACCTTGTAGGTGTATGCGATTATAACGCATATAAATGCGCAATAAACGCGTAATACTGTGTGGTATTAGACAAAAAATGGGAAATAACTTTCGTTACTTCCCACCTTTAAATTTAGAGTAGTTTCTGACCTTTAGAACTATTTCATTTCACCTAACTGCTTTTCTACGGCTGCAATTTCTAGTTCTAGTTGGGAATATACTTCCTCAACATTAGTTTGTTCTGGATTGGATGGGTGGTACTGCCAAACTTTTTCTTGAATACCTACTAAAAATGATAATTCATTTACTAGTTCTACTTTTAAATCTCTGTTTTTGGACATAACTTTTTTTTATTGGTTTATATATAATGTACGTAATTTATTTTAACAATCCCAATCTTCTAATGCTATTTGCAAAGCAAGTAGAGGGGTTGTTGTCTTAGGTTCTGCTTTCATTTCTTTTAAAGCTGTGTAAACTACTTCTACCAACAATCCTGACATTTCTGCCTTCTCAATACATTGGACTACATCTATTAGCTTACCACTTGCCGTCTCCATTAAAAAATTTTTCTTTACTGGATTTAATTCTGACCCTTCTTTTTTCATATTAACTTATTTTTGTTGGTGAAAATGATTTAAATAGATTTGTTAACTGTGTTATTGGAGCAGAAGGTACAGTGCTTTTTCGTTTGGTAAACTGTTTATCTAAGACCTCAATTACTTCATCAACAGCATCATAATCATTTCTTGTGCTAAATACTTTTTGAACTATTAATTCTGCTAT
>TARA_R110002153_G_scaffold212442_1_pt1 | contig 23857 bp, 24 predicted proteins | sample TARA_R110002153 | Tara Oceans TARA_R110002153 (sample SAMEA4398193) | marine metagenome | biome: Polar Biome; feature: [SRF] surface water layer (ENVO:00010504); material: water (ENVO:00002006), including particulate matter (ENVO:01000060) such as... | depth 5 m | reverse complement strand
CTTCAAATTCATAAAAAATGTAAAAAAAAAATAATGTAAATAAAATAGCATATAAGTTATGAACTATTCAAACGCCCACTCAATTTGTTTCAAGGCAAATTTTTGACCGATTTTAATATGAGGATTATATAATTGTTTTTTACAATATCCACTTAACTTATCTATTGGTGTTCTTTTGACGAATTTATAAAACAATAGTATATGTGTCCTTAAAATTTCATCAAGTAAAAGGAATTGATTATCAAAAATATCACCCCATATCAACCAATCATCATCATTAACTTCTCTTAACACACATCTTTTATACCAAGATATTTGAGAGAATTTTAAATCATCTAAAAAATTTTCAAATTTCCAAATGTTATAAGCAATTCCTTTTATCTCACCATTATAAAACAATTCCATACATCGTATCCAACCCCAAATAGATGTAAAGAAGTAATCTAAATAATCATCTATTTTTTTCAAGATACTACAATTATTTTTTAAATCAATAAAATAATAATTCCATAAATAGTCATATCCTTCATCGCTAATTTCAACATTTAAGTCTTGTCTCAATAAATCTTTATCAAAACATTGACTAAAATAAGAACCAAGTTTAAGTTTAACATCATTATCATCAACACACCAATTAATTTGTATATTTGTTTTCGTATCTATAGACATCTTCTTATATATATATAGTATTAATATATCTTTAAGTAGATATATTAAAAAAATATTAAAAAAAGGGGTTAAAGGACTTAAAGGAATGAAAGCGTCAAAACGCCCATTCTATTTGTTTTAATGCGAATGATTGACCTATTTTAGTATTTGGATTATAAATTTGTTTTAAAGACCAAGAAGTCATACGATGTATTAATTCATAAGTTCTTTCATTATACCAAGTTTTAAATTGTCTAAAATGTTCTAAAACATAAAATCTTAAATCGTTTATAATTGAATAACAGCGAACTTTGTTATATAAAGCATCAACAATGTCTAAAAAGATATGGTCTTCATCAAACCAAATACAAAAGTTATCAATCTTTAATAATGAACTGGTGTCTTTATCTATACTTTCAATTGTTTCATCAATTCTATTAAACATATAATCTTTATTACCTAATGTAATCCAATAATAATGATACCATAACAAATATTCTTCTTTTGTTCTATCTTCACTCATAGAAGGGAAGCGTTCAAATATATAATCAATATCTAATGTTGATTTTAAGAATAATGATAAAGCAGTTTTAGGAGAGTATAAATCTATTATAATATCGCCCATAATATATAGTATTCTTATATCTTTAAGTAGATATATTAAAAAATATTAAGAAAAGGACTTAAAGGAATGATTACATCAAACGACTTTTGTATCCACCACTTCTTGAACCGCCCATAGGCAACGCCCCACCAGTAGCACTTCCACCACCTCGTCCTCTTGCTTGATTGTAAGCACCTCTTCCTTGCTGATAAGTTTGCTGTGCGCGTCCAGCAGTTTGTTTAGCACTATCTACAGTATCCAAAAGACTACCAACAGTATTAAGAATTGCTGGTGCGGCGCTCACCGCTTGTGATATCATATGTGGTGCGGATGTGAATAAACCTTTCAAAGAACTGAAAAGACCACCACCGTGTAATCCGTGAGCGTGTCCATCATATTTATGTCCCATATCACTTGCTTCAAGATTATCACGATATGTGAGTAATCCATCTTGATAGCGACATTCATTAGGGGATATGATTGCTTCACCATTAAGCATAAATAGAGCATTAAAGTTAAATGATACGGCAGCGTTTGGGTCGCCAACCACTCCTTGCTCGTTATTAACATCAGCAACAGCAATAGCATCGCCACGAACATCAAGAGCATTAACTTGGAACTGAATAGAATAATCACCTCTCGTCCCTGGACTTTCATTATCCTCAAGTGGAATGTCTTTACCAAATTTAAGTTTAAGAACATATCCTCGTTTATTGACCTCACTGGAATTTAGTATATCACAACCATTTTCTTTAGCAATCTTAACAAGTGTTTCATTAATTGTAGCATTTGGTTCAAGAAGAACTCCACTTAAAATACCAACTTGATTACCAAAGGTGACGCTAACACTTTGAATATTGGAAAAATAATCTGGCGTGTAAGCAGTTGTTTTATTTTGTTTAGGGGGACAACACCAAATATAAACACAATCTGGGACTTGATTTAATCTCATATTACGAGAAGTGTGAACAATATTTGCCCCAGCAGCAACAGCATTTGGTATAGTTTCAAAGAAATGCTGGGGTGTTTGTATTGGTAGTATAATGTCTTGTGGTATTTCAATATCATCTTGTGGTGTAAAATATTTAACAACAACATTAGAAGTTGTGGGCCACGAGGCAGCGGTTATGTTAAGTCTTGTTGTTCCATCAGCAGTAGTCGCCCAAGTTTGCGCTCCATCACGAAGGATACGAAGGTCTCGCCAGCAAGAAAGCATACGAGCAATTTTGTTTTGGTTCCAATTGATAACAATTTGAATATCATTAATATTAGTCATACCCTTACCGTGAGCGAGTAAAAGTGGTCTAATAAAAAGTGGTTCAGTTAAATCAACAGTCATCGTTGCGCCGTTAAATCTAACATTAGCACCCCTTGAAGTTAGTTTGCCTCTACAAGTTTCACCTTTACGACCATCAGCATCAAAAGAAAGTGGGTGGTCATCTTTACCCAAAGTATTTCTATAATCACTATTCACATCGGGGTGATGTGCCGAACCTTCAAAAATTGCCTCACGCTGTTCTTTACTGGTATAAGTCATAATAGCGTGTAAATAATCATTAACATTATCAGTAAAATGCGTTCCGTTAATTGTTATATCTATATTATCCATACAAGAAGCAAGTGGAAACTGACGAAGGGCAAGGTCATTATCACTAATAAACTGAGATGCCGAAGCATAATCATTTACTGCGGCAGCACCAACTTGAGCGAAAGTGGCGGCGGTGCCAGCAACGACACCAGTAGCAAGTTGTGCCTTACTGCGTGGGTGATTAATATTACAATTAGCACCAACTGCTTTACCAGTGGCGGCGACAATACCATTAACATCAGCGGTATTGTTCCAATTACCACCACCATTAACAACTCCTAAAGATAAACATAAATCAATACGCCTATCAATAACTGTATTTTGTGAAGGTGGTATAATATTAAACTGCGAAGAACCTAAAGCATTCGTAGTGGATTGTATTTTTTGAACTGATAATTGCTTAACTCCTTTCAATACTGTCTTTCTTAAAACATTAGAATTTTGCTCCAAATCAACAACTGGTAAAACTACACGAGACGACATTATATAATATACTAAAAGAAAATAATTTTGACGATTTAACATAATTAATTCAAACCCTTAAGTATAAAAATTAAATATTTTCTATTATTTCTATTTAAAGATATAATAAGTCTATATATTATGGAATTAAGACCGACGACAAACGATTATAGATTAGCGATTGATGCTATAACTAATGACTATGTATTTTTGGAAACTCAAAATTATGCTATAAGTGATGAAATTTTAAATTCAAATAAACATTTAATAATTGGATTTAAAAAAAATGAAATTAAAAATCTTACTTTAAAAACAAAAAATGATAATTCATTACAAGAACAGCAAATAACCTATATAAATAGATACTTTGATGGAACATTATTTGATAGAAAAATTTTTACTGATAATAATGGGTCTAATATTCCATATTCAAATAATCAATTTATATTAGATATTAATATTAAAAAAATAAATAATGTTCCATCACAAAATATAGTATCAACTTTAGAATATGAAACAAATGGTTTTAATTCTAATTATAAACATAAAATAATTAAAAAATTAACAACAAAGAAAGCACTTAAAGAATTTGATAATGATTGTATTGTTTTTTATAAATGTGTTAAGTTATTAAAAAGAAACACCTATCATTATAGTAATAAAAAATATTACAAAACATTTATGTCATCTCGTGCCTTTAATCAATTTCAAGATTATCTAATGACTTTATTTAGTCCTAATTGTATGATATTTGATTTGTTATTTGATAATAAAACTGATGATTTAGAATTTGTATCTTATAATTCTATAACAATCAATAATATTGATAGAATTGAAAAAATGTTCGTTAATATTGCGAATTTAGCATTAGATTTAAATGATTGGTTCAAGAATAAGAACATAAATTTTATAAAGTTTTGTAATTGTAAATTTGTAAGAGATATACAAACAAGATTTAAATTTTTAGATGAAAATAAAGAAGATAATTGTGAAGAGTATAACTTCATATTAGGTCAATTAATCTTAATAAACAAAGTTATAAATTTAAATACAAAAATATTGAATAAATGTTTTGATTATGTAGTTTTCTTTAATTACAAATTCCTTAATATACAAGTATATATTGATGCGTTTAAATTTCAAAGATTTATTCCACTCTTAATAAATTTTAATCCACCTAAAATATGTTGTATATGTTTAGAAGACAAAGAAAGTCATCAAGGTTTTAATTGTGGTAATGGTGTTTATCATAGTATTTGTGAAGGTTGTAATAAACTATATAAAGACAATAAATGTCCTATGTGTAGAACTAAATTTATAAAAGTAGATGAAGAAGACTTTGATGTCGCCAAGCATTATATAGAAACACATTAATTTTTCTTAAACCAATTTCTCCAAGCATTAAACCAATTTTTAGTTATGGGTGTATCATATAATAATATTTTTTTACTTAAATTTACAAATCCAACACCTTCATTTTCACCAGTATTAATGGTAGAATGAGCGTCAGTTCCAACTTGATATAAAATACAATCTTCACTAATATCAAAATATAATTTAGCAACACTATTAGCAAATAAATATGGTTTCCCTTTTTTTGGTCTCCAAATTATTGCTTCAGTTGTTCCTTTAACACTACTATCATCGTGAGTATCACTCGCAAAATTAATACTACCACCCATACTGGTTGAAGGGTTTAATTCAATAGGACAATTTGGTGTAAAACATCCTAAATAATCCGCTTTTTTAGCAAGTTGTAATCTATAATTAGCAGTTGCTGGTGTGTGTCTTTTTTCTAATTCATATAAACCGCAAAATAACCATAACAATCTTTCTAAATAATCATTATCATTATTTGCTTCAACCTTTCTTGGATAATATGATATAACATTTTCACCTAAAGAACCATCTAAATATCTTTGTAATCCTTCTAACCAATTTTTTCCTATATATCTTACACGATGTTCTAATTTTTCTTGTGTTCCGTCATTTAATTTTTTACTACCAAAACCACTATAAAACTGGTGTGATTTTTCTTTTAAATATTTATCCATACCTTCAACTAATTTATCAACTTCAAATAAAACTTTTGATATGTTAGGGTCATCTCTTGAATAAACAAAAACATTTAATATTCTTTTTGTTTTACTATCAACTATAATACAACTTTTTCTAACTGTTTCCCATTTTGGTCTATAATTATTTCTCCAATCAAATTTATATGCTGTTTTACTTGGGACTGCTTCAACTTCTATAATTGGTAAGTCTATATTAACACAAGGTAATTTTCCCATATTATCATTTCCGTCCCAAAAATATTTTTTATCAAGTTCTTTTTTTTTAAAAGTATTTTTTGGTAAGTTGTTAAGACGCTTTTTTATTGAATTTACGACAATATTTGGAACATTTTTCCTCTTTCTTTTATCATTCAATTTATCTATAAAAGCATCATTAGGTTTAAAATTGTGTTTTGTTTTAGAAGTGTTTTTTGGTCTTTCTACTTTTTCATTTTCATAAAATTGTTTATTTCTTACTTGTTTGGTTCTACCACGAAACATATATTATAAAACAACATTTAATTTATTCAATATTTCTTTATAATGATTTTTTAAAGGTTTTCCACTTAAACTAATTGTGATTGATTTTTTTTTAATTTGTGATATACTTGGAACTGTATAACCAAAAGTTTTATATGGTATAGTTTCTAATTGATAAGTCCAATAAGGTATTGGATTAAACAAAATTGGTGGTGCGAGTATATTAAAAGAATTTGTATTTTTTAAAGAAACTTCAAATAACTTTAACAAATCAGTTTGACGATTAAATTTGTTATTGTCCACATAATCTAATATCAATCTTAAATGTTCGTTAATCCATTTACTATTTTTTTCACATATAATAACACTATTATTTAAATAAACATCATTAAATTTTTTTGGTAAGTTATTAGTTTTATGAACTTGTAATCCTTCAAGTTTTCTTGGTGTCGTAGCAATTATATTTTTAACTTTGGGTAATTTTTTTAATAATAAAACATCAGTATCAAACCAAATACCACCATTTTTTTTTAATAAAGTTGTTCTAAATATATCACTAAATATAACAGCATCAAAATATTTTTTTTCAGTTTTAGCACTAATTCTTGAACTACCACTAAAATATTCATTTTTTATAAATGTATCTTTAAAATATGAAAAAGGTATAATCTTATTAGCATCTTTAACAATAACACCTTTTGGAATATTTTTTAACTTTTGATAAACCCATAAAATTGGTTGATAGTCTTGTCTAAAAATCAATTCTACACTATCTTCATAAAAAGAAGGTAATATCAAACTACCATCTACACTATACCAAAATTGATTAATATGAATTGTCTTATTTATCTTAGGTCTTTTAAGTGCTTTACCACGAAACATATAATATATATTAACATTATAATATCTATATATATTATAATGATAAAAAAATAAATTGTATAAGTGCGTTTAAAATCCAAAAAAAAAAAATATCTATAGTATATAAGCAAATGTGTGAATTACTTAAAAATCAAAATTACAAAAATTTATCTACAACTGAAATGAGAACATTAAGAAAATTAGATGAAAAAATGGGAAAACAAAATGAATATTATGTTGATGGTATTTTAGAAAAATATTTTAATAAAAAGATTTACAAATTCAAAAATTATTATTCAGTATTTGACTTTTATACTGAAGAAGGTGATTATATAGAATTAAAATCAAGAAGAACAACAATTAATAATTATCCAACGCAATTAATTGGTGCTAATAAAATAGATAAAGCAAAACAATTACTTAAAGAAAAAAAAATAAAACATTTTTATTTAGTTTATAAATTAAATGATGGTATTTATATATGGGATTATGACCCTATTGTAGTTTTACAAACAAAAATGCTTGGTAATTGGACGAGGGGAGATAAAAGTTGTGAGTTATATTTAATACCGAACATTTTATTAACTAAAATCAAATAATTTCTATTTTATTATTTTCAACATTTTCAAAATCTTCAATTCTTTTTATTTTATTCAAATCATAAATAGTTGAATAAACTTTACTTCTACCCATACCAATATTACGCCAAGTTGATAATGGTAGATGAGTATATTTATTATGTATATCTTTTATATTGTTAAATATTTCTTCATTCATAATTTCTAAATTTGTAGGGTTTTTAATTTTCAATCGCCATTGGTAGTTCTTCATATATAATAATAATATATTTTTATTTTAGAGAAAAAACGAATTATTTATTTAATTCAAAAAACCAAGTTCATTTGCCATAGATAGAGCGGATAAAGCGGTGAATAAGAAACCACCTTCCATATCTTTTGGTTTTGGTGAAACTCTTGATTTAGAACCAATACCACGACCACGACCAGTTCTTGCTTTTTTCTTTCCTTTACTTAAAGCAACTTTGTGTGCTTCACTAAAAGTTTTACCTCCACTTTGAGAGTTTATCATTAACATTAAATGTCTTAATGTATGATGTTTCATATGTTTCATATATTTTGGTTTATCCATTTTTCCTATCATTCCTTTCGCAATACCATCATTTATAAGTTCAATTTTTTTACTAACCATATTATACTATATTATAACATTTTATTTCTTTCGTTTTTTGTATAATGGTGAAGCAATCTTTAATGCTTTACCATAAGTTATACCACGCTCCTTCGCAACTTTCTTAACAAACATTATCCATTCACTCATTCTATAATATAACAAAAGAAAATAATTCTTGTTATATTATTAATCCAATAATTTATGTCGCTAATTTATGTAATCCAAATGGTAAGGCACTCCACAAACTACCACCCATTACTTGACCTTCGTGATGTTCATCGTATTTTTCAATAACTTTATTATTAGGGATACGACCTTCTCTAACATAAGTTGTAGAATGTCTATGATAATCAACTTTTGTATTTTTTGGTCTTGATACAACAGTTCGTTTATGTCTTGTAAGATTAATACTGGGTGTCACTAATTTGTGTAGATTTTTATTAGTTTCTCTATCGTGTGATAATCCAACTTGACCTCTTGAATAACTACCAATAACTTCACTCATAATTATATAATATACTATAAGATTTTATTTTTCTTCTTTTGTTTTATAATTTCTTGTTTTAGGTTTCATATAAGTTTCATCACCTTTATCTTCTTTTTCAATTTGTGTTTTTAATTCATCATCAATTTTATATTGTCTTTGCTGGATGTTTCTAATACAAACTTTTTCTAAAACATTTTTTATTTCTACATAACCATAGCAATTACCAATATTTTTAATAACTCTACAATTATCACAAAATTTAGAAACATAACAAGTTTGCTCTTCACATAATACACAATTAAACATTCTATATTATATATTAATATAAAAATATCAGTATATAATAATGGGATTAATAAAATTTTTAGCAAAAAAATTTTCTTGTAATAGTTCTTGCGTTTATAATGCTAATGACGAAATGTTTAATAGGGAAAGTATGAGTATTCCACTAAGTTCTTACGAATTGAAATTTAAAGATATAAAAAAAATAATGAAAATTCTAAATAAAAGAGAGTATATTAAATTTCCTTCATCACAAACTACCATTTAAAACATCAGCAAAATATCCTAATACAATTTCTTTTCCATATTTTTGATACATATAATCTACATCATTTAAGAATTGTTTTGCTTTATCATCTATATCATCATCAATTTTATCACTTTTATATTGTGTTTTTTTAGAATAGAATTCATCATAGTCGTAATCTTGGGTATTATTCATATAATATATGTAAATAAAATAATTTGAAATATAATACGAATTAAATTTTATATTTATCCCATATTTTTTTGTCTATTTTTCTTGATGGCCCACCCATTAATACTGACGCAAGACGACCATAACCCCAAGAATAAGGTGTTTGATTTGGTCTTGAACCACTTGAATAATACGCCCCCATTCCTTTATCAATAACTTCTTGTTGTCCTTTTTTTTTCAATAAGTTTTTATCAATCCATTTTTCATCAGTAATTTTTTTCTTATATTTATCTTCAAATTTTTTTGCCCAACCACTTCTTTTACTTTTGAAACTTTCTAATTTTGGTCTATCAGTTTTTTTTAATATTGATTTAACTTGTTTTTTTTTATCTTTTTCAGTTAAACCTTTTGGAACATAAGTTTTTGGAACTTTCTTACCTTTTGCTATTTCAACTTTCTTAACCATTTATAATATTGTATCATTTTTTTTATAACATTAAAACACCTTTTTCGTGTATTAAATATTTAGGATATTCTTTCCAAATATAAACCCACCGACTTGGAACTTTTCTAACCATTTCAATTTCATTTTTATCAAACCCTAAATATCTATCCAAAAAATTTCTTACTTGATGAAAAGACGCACCTCGTGGAAATAAAACAATTATATTTGCTTCATTAATTAATGCTCTTGTAGAATGATAATTAGTAATAATATGGGATGTAGATATACAAGTAATCCCATAATGTCGCCCAGTTTCTAAAACATCATCACGAAAATTTCTTAAAACCTTAACAACATTTTTCTTTAATATTGTATCTATATCATCAAATATTAAAATTGAATTTTCAAATGTTTCTATTTGTGGTGTATTTTCAGCAAAATCTTCAAGATTAATTCTTTTTGTATTTTTAAATTTATCTAAGGGTTCATCTTTTTCAACTCTACTGAATATATAAATTTTTCTATTTGGATATTTTATTCTTAATTGTTTTAAATACATTCCAATCCAAGTAGATTTACCACTTCCACTGGGTGCTGGAACATATATTCTTTCACTAAATTTTTGTGGTATAGGAAATAAAGTGTCTTTTGTATCAGTAAAATCAAGTTCTCTTTTTTCTTTAATGTTAATTACTTCTAACAATTCTTCAAAAATATCTTTTAATTGTGGTTCAACTTGATTAATTTGGTAATCTTCTAAAACATATTCTTGTAATTTTTCTTTAATATCCCATTTAATATGATTATCTTTCCAAAACCATTTAGGTATAATTTTAACTTTATCTTTTGGGTCTAAAACATTTTCGCTTTGTTGTTTATTATCAAATTCATTTTCACCATAAATATAGACTTTATCGTTTTTCTTATTATTGAATTTAGCAATTTCTCTTCCTCGTTTTAATGATAACATAATTCTATATATATTATACTCACAAATAAATTTACTTTAATTCACGAGTTTTTTTTGCTATATCTTCCAATAAATAACCAAGGGTTTCAAGTAAAGAACCTTCAATATCTTCACCACCTTGTGTTATTTCATAATCATTTTCAAGCATATCAGCAAGGTCATTTGAACCTTTAATATGTGATAAATCTTCAAGTGCTTCAAACTCTACATCTTGTCTTAATTCGTCTTCATTATCCATAAAATATTTAGCACCTCTTTTAATTAAATGTATATCCGCTGGTTTCATTTTTAATACTTTATTAATCATTCTTTTATGTGGTTTTTTTGAATTCATAATTTCACCAAATCCACCACCAATACTTTCTATATGCTCTTCTTGTTCTTCTTCAATTGGCGGTAAAATATCTTGTTTATAATTTAAATTACCAATATCATCTTCATTAGTTTCCATTTCAACATTTGGTTCTCTACTTTTGTAATTCGGCATTTTATAATATATATTTAGAAAATAATTTCGTATAATTAACGAAATTAAAATATTTGTTAATATATATGAATAATCAAAAAAAGAAGGATTTTTATTGGAAATATACCATTTGTGGATTTGAATGGACAAAATATTTATTTTGGTTAATTGCTCTAAATGAAGTTATTTCACAAACATTAAGAATAAATTATATGGAAAATTTTAAAGTTTATCCAAAAAAAAAATCTTGGGAAGATATGGAATTATCTACTGAAAAGTATATAGAATTAGATGAATGTTATATAAATAGCGGTAATTCTAAAGATATCAACGACGCAAAAATGATGAAATATATGAATAAGATGAAATAACTAAATTATTTTCTAAACATATAGTATAAAGATGGCAAAAGAATATATAGCGTTTGTTAAAAAATATGCGAAAGATAAGGGTATTTCATATAAAAATGCCTTATCTCAAAGTAAAAAAGAGTGGAAAGAACATAAAGGTAAAAATCAAAGCGATTTAATTAAACAATTAGAACCAAAAAACTTGAAAAAAGAAGCAAAAAAAGTAGGATTAACCATTTCTATAAGCGACCCAAAGAAAATGAATGATAATGAAAGAAGAAGAGCAATTAGAATTTATAAAAAACATAAGAAAGTTTTGGATAAAGCATTGTTAAATAATGAAAATGATGATGAAACATTCCAATCCTATATAAAAATTGCTGTAAAATTGCGTGGTAATTCTAAAACAAATCAATACGCAAAAGATATAAAAAAATTTGAAAAAATCTATAAGAAAAATGAATTAGTTGATGATGATAAAATATTAGCAAAAAGTAAATTAAAACAATTAAAAGATTATGAAAGACTTGCTGAAAGAGATAGTGCTTTCCAAAAACAAATACAAATTCTTAAAGACAAAGCACGAGCATTAACCAAAAGAAAATTACTATTAAAAAGATTGGGTAGAACTGATGCTGAAATTAAATCAATATTAAGTGGTGAAAAAGCATTAGAAGATGCTTCAAGAGAAGTTGTTATTGCTTCTTTAGTAAATAAATATGGTATATCACAAAAAGTTGCTGAAGGAGTTGCTAATGTAAAAGGTAAAAAAATTATTAATTTCCAAACATTTACATCATCTTATGCGAAAGAAAATAAAATACCATTTGCGAGAGCAAGAGATTTGGTTAAAAATAATAAATTATATGATGCGTATAAGTTCGCAATTGCTGACCCAAATTATAGTGCTAAAAAAGATGATATTATTAGAAGTGGTTTAGGCGATGGAACATTAGGATTGGATTTAGACAAATTACAAAATTATGGTTATAAGGGTCAAGATGTATCATTAAAAAGTGAATTTTTAAAAAGAAATGGCGAACTTAACCAAAAAGGAAGAACTCTATTAAATATGATTTTTAAAAAATTTGATAAAATAAACACTGCCCCACAGTTAAGAGCAGTTATAAAAGGTATATCAACTGGTAATACATTAAAAGAGAAAGTCCAAAAAATGGTTGCTCTTGGTGATAAAGCAATTAATAGTAATCAATTGATAAGACTTAAAGAAATATTAACTTCTATTGATGAAAGACTTGACGAATTAGAAGGTAAAACAGTTATAGGAACTGGGGCAATTAAAACAAGTAATGTAGGAACATTAATAGCAAAAGGTAAATCCAAAAAAGAAAAGGTAAGAAATGGTTTGGTAGAAATAGCAAAAAACAACAATATAGAAGAAGAACTTATAACACCTTTATTAGATAGAGATAAAGTTGAAATGGACGCTATTGAAAGCGGTGTTCCAAGTGGTTCAATTTTAAGGGAATATTCTAAAGTAATGGAAAACTTAAAAACAAAAAAATTATCAGTAAATGGTGAAGAAAAAACTTGGATTAGTTGGTTAAATAAAACACAGCAAACATTTTATAATAAATATATAAAAAGATGGAAGGCAAGTCAAACATCCTCACAAAGTGGTAGTGATGACGATGATGATGATGATGATGATAAAGGTGGAAAACCAAAACCAAAAACAAAACCAAAAGTAGCACCAAAACCAAAAGTAAAACCAAAAGTAGCACCAAAACCAAAAGCAAAACCAAAAGCAGCACCAAAAGTAGCACCACCAAAAGCGAATAAACAAAAAGAAGAAATTGATAAAGCGTATAATGATTATTTAAGTGATGGGACATTAAGAAGGAGATATGCTATAATGTATCCATCATCTCAAAATCAAGTTGATGGTGTAAAAATAGCACTACAAGAATTAGAGGCAAATGGTGTTATAAGTGAAGCGGATAGTAGAGCAACGCAAATAGAAATTCAACAAAATTTTGATAAACCATTAGCAGCAGCACCAAAGGGGGAAACCGAAAAACAAAAACAAGCACGATTGAAAAAAGAAGAAGCACTCGCAAATAAACAAGCAAAGAAAGCGGAAGATGATTTGAAAAAAAGAGCAGCAGCACTCGCAAAACCAATAAAAGGTGTTAATCAAGACCAACTATTAAAAGGTATAATGAAAAATAATTTAGTTAAAGGTGTTAGTGATTTTTCACATAAAGGAATACATTATTATTTAAGTGCTGATAAAAAAAAATATACAACTACACAACCAAGTGCTTTATCAAAAGGTTATAATAGTTTATTAGGTAGAATTAAAGGATTATCAAAAACACCACAACCAAATAAAGCAATTGCCGATGCTAAATTTAAAGATAGAGAAGTTCAAGAATTATATGAAAGATTTAAGGCAAGAGATATTGGTTCTCTTAATAGTGCTTTAATGTCAAGACCACAACAAAGAGTATTATTACAAGAAAAAATAAAACAAGAAGGAAATGAATTGAATAAAGCAAATAAAGATTTTAGAAATTTAATTTTAAGTTTTATGAAATTAAAAGAAGAAGATGTTATTGAAAATATTGATTATAACACTAATAAATTTTTAGTCAAAGATATTGAAGTTGAAGGTGATATTGTAAAAGATAGTGGTGTAAAAAATCCATATCAAAGTAGTAGTAGTAGTAGTATAAATAGTGGTGATGGTAAATCAACTGGCGCAGCGAAAAACTCAACTAAAACTACTGATGATGATATTCATAACCATTATAATATTGACCCAAGCGAATTTGATGATATACAAGATAAACACCTTGCTGATAATGATTTATTAAATTATGAAGAATTTGTAAGAAAATATCAAAAGGAAAAAGGTAGAGCAGTTCCACCACCAATACAAAGAAAAGGTGGTGGTTTTGGCGGAGCATTAACAAATATGAAAAATATAAATGAAGATGTTGAAGATTTTAATAATGATTATAATGTTGTAAGCGTTCAAAATGAAATATCAAATAATACTGATTTAATAAAATACAAAGACCAATTTGATAAAAGATATGAAGAAGCGATGAGTAATGTTAAAGATAAAATGAATAATGTTAAAACAAATGAAAGATATTATCACTTAAAGGAACAAAAACGCAAATTAAGAAAATTGAGAAATAAGGTTGAACCAGTTATTATTCAAAATATTTTGAAACAAACCAAATCTACTAACAAAAATAACGCACATTTAAGTGATGAAGCGATTGAATATAAATCACAAAACGGACAATTAGAAGGTGCTGGATTTGGTAATTTTTATAATGGTATGAAAAAATTCGTTAGAGAAAAAGAAGAACAATATGAAAAATATCATCCAAAGGAAGGTGGTGCTTTCAGTGATAATCATATGCGTAGAGTTAATAATATTAGAATAACAAACGATTATCAAAATCATATTAATCACCATAAATTAGTAAATATGGAAGGTGGTGCGTTTGGACAAGATTTAATAAAACTGAAAAATAGAATGAAAGATGCTTATTTAGGTCAAGTTAAGAAAAGAGTATTTGAACCATTAAAGAAAAAATTAATTGAAAAAGCAGTTCCACCACATTTAAGGAAATATGTTGGCGGTGGATTTAATCAAAGTATGATGGCTGCTGGAAGAACTATGAGTGGAAGACATCGTAGCACAAGTAATGACCTTAATTTCGGTGGTTCTTTAACTGATTATGGTGATAGTTCAAATACGATGCCGTCAATGAGTGGTATAACATCGCAACGGAAACCAAAAAAATCAAGAGTTAAAGCAATTCAAAATGATTATAACTTTTCAAACAATACTAATACCCAAATTAGACCCCCTATACAAAATAATAGTTTTATGAAGAAAGTCAAAGCGAGTAATCGTGAAAGAAGACCCTTAAACTACCTTTAAACAACTTATGAACACTCTATTTTAAGACCTAAAACCTTATACTTTTTTTTTTATTCAACGCCTTTTTTTTCTAATTTCCTAAAATAATTAAGAATACTATAGGATTTAATATTACGCTCGGTAAAAGGAGGTTTTTTAAAATTTCCGTTTTTTTAAGACCTAAATCCCCCTTCTTTTTAAAAAAACGGAAATAAAATAAATTCGTAAATTCGTTTAAAATCTATTTTTTTTTTCTCCGTCTATATTATAAAATGAGCGGAATAAAGTTAAATGTAGTCCCATTTGGTTATGGTGTTAATGCTAATACTAAAGTAATCAATGTTAAAACTGGTCGTAAATTAAAGTTGTTTAATAAGAAAAAGAAACTTAATCCAAAAATTAAGAAATTACTAAAACAAAATTACAATAATATAGAATTTGATAATCCTAATTTATTTGTAGATAGAAAAACTAAAACAATAAATGCGGTTAAAATAAAAGGTAAATCCACTCCTCAATTTTTAAGTGTTTTTAATAATAACGCTCAAAGAGTTAGAGTTGGTAGTAAATTTGTTTTTGATACAACTAATAAAAAAGTATTAACAAGAACGAAAATTTTAACTGATGATGGAAAACTGAAGGATATTAAATATAATCAAAATAAAAAATTAACTATGGATAAAAGAAGATTATTGAGTATGAATACGAAATCAGCAAAACCTTTAAAAACCGCTTCTAATGAAAAAGTAAATAAAATAAAAGACCAATATTTAACTGTTAGAAATATTTTTAATTTAGATGAAGAACCTAATTCATTAGAAGAATTTAAAGATATTGTTGATGATGCTTTAAAAACAAATTTTAGTTATAATGAAAGACAAAGACCAGTAAGATTATTATTATTAAGATTTGGTGATGGGGAAGATGAATATAGATATGTTCCACTTGATGATGTAGATACATTAGAAGAGGTTTTAGATGATATGGAAAAAGGTGGTTGGGGTAGTGATAATAGTATGTTTAATGTAGGAACATTAGATATGACTTGGTTTCAAATATCTTTAAGTTCAAAAGTTCCTTCGGCAAGTGTTGGTAGTCGTGATAATAAAATGAATAATATTTGTAATTATTGGTTTATAAATCAACCTATTACGAAAGATAATTTATGTTTAGAAGGTGCTATTAAAAGACACTTAGAATTAAAAGAAAGAACATTAAGTATAAGAAAAAATATGATAAAAAAATATCCAAATAATATAGTATTAGGTGAAGAAATAAAAATTTGTGATTTAGTATTATATGAAAATGAATACAAAGTTAATATTAATTTATTTGATGATACGCCACAGCGAACTTTGTTATATAATAGCGAAAATAAGCACGAAAATTCTATGGAATGTGTTTATAAAGAAAACCATATTATGTTAATACAAAAACCAAAAAATAGTTTAAAAGAAATTAAACAAAAAAAAAATAAAAAATGGAAACAAAAAAACCCAAAAGTTAAAATTCCTAAATTACCAATAAAATATGTAGTATTTGATATTGAAACTATTTTTGATAGATACGATTTTAATTTTCTTAAACCATATTCTATATCTTGGTTTATTTGGGAAGAAGGAAAAGAATTTAATTATGACCCTAAAACACATTTAGAACCACCATATTGTTATTATTCTAATGGCGAAGGTTGTGTTGAGGATTTCGTAAGATTTCTTATGAATGGTGAAGAAGGTTTTAGATATTTACCATTTGGATTTAATAATAGTAAGTTTGATAATATATTCGTTTGTGCTGAAGCAAGAAAATTAGGAGTTTTAGAAGATATATTTTTTACTGGTAATTCAATATTAAGTTGTAAGTTTAGAGGTTGCGAAAAGGTTTGGGATACAAGTAGATTTCTTACTGGACAATCTTTAGATATGGCGTGTAAAAACTATAATACAAATCCAAAAAAAGCAAAAGATTTAATAGACCATTACGAAATACAGTGCTATTACGAACAAAAAGGTTGGAATGGTTTGGTTAAATTATTAGAAGATAATGATGATTTGGTTTTATATAATAAAATAGATTGTATTTGTTTATTAGATTTAACATTAAAAATGAAAAATACTTATGAGGAATTATTCGGTGAAAATATATTTAAAAGTATGACTGTTTCATCATATGCTTATAAAGAATTAGTTAAAACTTGGAAAGATAATGGTTTAGATAATATTGTAAGAGCAAAAGATTATGAAACTGATAAATTCTTTCGTGAGAGTTTAACCGCTGGTAGAACTCAAAGTTTTTATGGTAAAATAGATTTAGAAATGGATTTAGCAATGGGGGATATTAAAAGTTTATATCCAACTGTTATGGGTAGTTATGGGGAAAATGATTGTCCTTATCCTTATGGAGATTATCATAAAACTGAAGAATATAAAGAAGGTAAGTTAGGAATATATAATGTTAATATTATTCATCAAAGAACTCTTTGGAAAAATCAAGCGGAAGTTTATAAACAATTTGATTATATTAAAAAGAAAACTGGTTATGATTTATATAGACAATACGCCCCAAATGTTATAGCATTAAGAGAAAAAGACAAACCTTTAAATTGGTTTCATAAAGGTAAAATAGAAAATGTTAATTTAACAAGTGTTGATATTGATGTTTTAAGATGGGCAACCGAAGATTATGATTGTGTTGAAATAAATTATGGTTATTATTGGGACGATAAAAGTTATGATTTATTTAAATATTTTTTAGACCCACCTAAAGATGAAAAAACAAGACAAGATAAATTAAAAGCGGATAAATCAAAAGAATATAATGAATGTAAAAGAGAAGTTTGTAAAGGTATTTCTAATAGTGTTAGTGGGAAAGTTATAGAAAAAATACACGAAGATTGTAGTGATATATTTTCTAATAAAACATATATTAAATGGTCTAAAGATGAAAAAATAACTGATTTAGAAATAAACGATTTAGGAAATAAATTTCAAATTATGAATGGTAAAAAAACCGCTGAAGATATATTTGAAGATATGAAAGAAGAAAGAAAAAAACCAGCATATTTAGGTGTTTTTATATATAGTTATGCGAGAAAGTTAATGTATCAAAAATTGTTAAGTAGATATGTAAATCTTTATATGGATACTGATAGTTGTTGTATGCCTAAAAGCGAATGGTTAAGATTATGTAAAGAAAACGAAAAAACAAATTTTGTTAATACTGGTGAATATGGATGTATAGAAGAAGAAGTTTGTGGTAAAAGAGATAATGGTGAAATAATATGGGCGAATAGATTAATAGCAATAGCACCAAAAAATTATTTAGTAGAAAATAAAGAGTGTGAATATTTATCAAAAAGAAAATTTAAAGGAGTTAGAAAAACTGATAATTGGTTGCCTTTAACCGAATTTGGAACATACCAACGAGTTGAAAAAATAAATAAAAAAGGTGAAATTGTTAAAAAATTAGAAGGTAGTGCTATTGAAAAGATAAGAGGTGATATCAAAAAGAAAATAAAACCTATGGGACAAGACGAAATAAGAAGAATTCGTGAGAGTAAATGTTGTATAAAATGTATTAAAAATAATGAAAAAGAATGTAAAGAATGTTTGCTATATCGTGGTAATAAACGACAAGCATATTCTACTGAAATGTTTGAGTATTTAGTTAAAGATAAAAAAATATGTGTCTTTTGTAGTATGATTACAAGAAAAAAATATATTGTTAAAAAAGATATAGAAACGGATTATTCAAACTTAATTAAAAAAAATGGTTTTGATACTGAAGAATATAGTAATATTAAAACCGATGAAATTAGTATTAAATTAATACCAAAAAGTAAAACTCAAAAAAGTAATGAATTAATACAATTTAAAAAAGATAATAAAAAATTACATAAAGAAAACATAAAAGAATTTTATAAAAAGTGGGACTTATTTTTTAATAAATATGATGAAGTAGGAAGCACTAAAGAAATAAAAGAAATATTTGAAATGAAACAGTCTTATATGATTAAATTAATTTAAATGTATATATTATAAATGGATACTTTTATTAAAAAAAGTGAAAATATAGATTTAAGTGGTGAAGATATAAAAAATATTGTAGAACATAAATTGAACCTTTTTTCATATCATTCATTAGATAGAATTAACAGTGTTGAAGAACTTATAGGAGAACATAAAGCGTGTATTATTCTTTATGAAACAAAAGAAAATTTTGGACACTGGGTCGCTTTATTTGAAATTGCCCCAAATACTTTAGAATTTTTTGATAGTTATGGAATGAAAATGGACGAAGAATTAAATTATGCTAAATATAATCATACACCTTACTTATCTAATATTGTTAATAATTCTAATTATTCAGTATTAATGAACCAAACACAATTACAAGTATTTAAACAAGATATTAATACTTGTGGTAGATGGACTGCTTTAAGATTAAGAATGAAAAACACTAAATTAAAAGATTTTATTACATTATTTACAAAAAATCAAATGTATAATGGTGATTTTTGGGTGAGTGCTTTAACTTTTATTTACACTATAGAAAAAATTTGATTTGTTATTTTTTTAAATTTTTTATGTTATTATATATTATATAATAAGATGAGTATTTATTACAACTTAAAACGAAGTGCTGATAGTAATGTTGAAACACCAGCAGTATTTAATAGCGATGGTGCTACTGGTAATGTTGTTAATAATCAAAGCGATTATCAAGTAGGTGTTGTTCGCTTTAAAATACCAATTAATTCTATTCCACAATATAGAGTTTATAATAATGATTTAAAACTTGCTTTTGTTAATACTAATGGTATTGGTGGAATACCTTTAATTAATGCTACTGATAGTTTAGATTTGGATGCGGCGAATGTTTTTGGTGGTTTAGATATATTTAATGAAAAACAAATAGGTCATTATGGTTTAGATAATTTAAGAAATAATAGACCTTTTATTGATATTAAAAGTCAAAAACAATTTGCCGATTTAATGAATAGAGGTCTAACAAAAGCATATACAAATAATTCAAGACTTTTTAATAATGATACTAACCGAGTTATTATACAACAAGGACTTGGTGTCCCATTTCTTGCTGATAATACTTATGATAATAATACGAATGATATGTTTTCATTTTCAGTTCCCGCTCTTGGTGATAATGCCGATGGAACTTACGGACATCTATTGATAAGTGATATAGAATTACAACTTGAAAAATGTTTTAATAATAATGCTGGAACTGGATTTGATTGGAGAAATATAGAAATTGTTTTATCAAGATATGAAATAGGATTTGGGCCACGAGCACAAGTTAATGTTGATAGTATCACTGGTGGTAATTTCACTACCGCTGTTGGTAATCCAGTTGATGAATATGTGCTTAAAGGTTTTGGCGGTATGGACGGAATAACTGGTCTATTTTATGATGGTGGTGGTATTACTACTTTAACGCCAAGAATAGTTATACAAAATAATGCCGATGTTAATATACAAGATTTGAATAATGAAATGCTACAAAATGCTTTTATAGGTGAAAGAGAAATTGATGCTCCTTTAGAAATGAGATGTTATCCAAGTGATAGTAATAATAGTGGATATATGGGTAAAGTTTATGATGGTTATAATTACTTCTTACGATTTAAAAATTCAACATATAATAATAAAACTGGTGCTGGTGGTGGTTATCCAACTATTTTTCAAATTCAAGATACATTATTAAGAATTAGAACAATGACTATGCCAGTTCCAGCGTCTTCAAATTTATTTATAGAAAGCACAAAAAATACGGATTGGTTAATTCCACAATTCAAATTAGATGGAAATGATAATAAACTTTATATAGAGATTGATAATAAATATTTGAAATATTGGAAATGGGATATTTATATGAATGATATGTTATTTAATCTTATGAGTTTCGGTGAATTTAATGCTTTAAAAATAAATCAAAATAATTTTAGTGATTATGTTAGCAATCCAATTTTTTCACCAATTTATACTGGTAGAATACTTAAATTACCAAGAAATATTAACAAAAGAAATGATGGAAATGTTAAGACATCTATACAAAATCGTTCAGTTCAAGTGTTTAAGGAAAGTTTTAATACATCTTTCGCAAGAGATTTCATAAATAGTATTGTTTTAATAACTGGTAATATCGCAGTTAGTGGTGAAATCGCTGGTAATGGTTCAAGTGTTAGAAGAGTATTAACTGATTTTGAATTAGACCCATCGCAAATTGATAGAGATTATATTGTTTATAGTGCCGCTGGTGGTGGAACAAGATATTACTATCTCGGTGCTAATACTCCTTTAAGACGAGTTGATGTTGAAGTAAAATTTGAAGATGTAAATGGAATTTTAAGACCATTATTTATACCAGCGAATATGGAATGTAGTGTTAAACTTGAATTTAGACCGAATAATATGGTTCTTAATTTTGAATAATAAGTTAAAATTTTAAAAAAAAAATATATCAATATATTATATGAGCGGAAGTCAATTAACCAGTGATTTACCAATAGGGAGTTTTGTAGACCAAACAACTCTATTACCAACAAGTGCTGTAATAAATGCTAATGGTGAGTTGAGATGTAGCGTAGTTAATGGTGGCGATGGTGGAGGCGAAGCAACCGAAGCGGAACAAAAAAATATTATTCGGTCATTAACTATGGATGGTTTAGATACTGTTATTGACCCTTCAACTAATGGTTTGGGTGTTAGAATAAATGATTTATCTATCGCTTCAACTGTTTATGGTGCTGCTGAGGCAGTTAAACCTTTAAATGTATTAATGTATTCAAGAGATAATGGAGGTGATTTACACCCAGTAGAAAGTGTTGGTGATAGATTATTAGTTGATAATCTTGATTTTACACCGCGTGGTCCAGTATCAACTGCCTCACCAGCAAGTGCTATGCCACCAATTCAAGCGTGTGGTAATTTTGATGATAGTTGGATGCGACAAATGAAAGTTGATGATAATGGTTCAGTTTTTAATGTTAATACCACAAGAAGTGATATCACTGATAAAAACACGCAAGTCATTTCAAAAGGTAATAATAAAGGTTGTGGTATGTTTGATACTGCTTTAGGTAGATATAAAAGTGGATTACTTATTACTGATACTTATCGTAATGATAATGATATACATTTAACTGTTACGGATGATAGTGCTTTAATTGTTCACGATATGCCTAATATTTGGAATAACTCATTTAGTAATATGGGCACCGCTCAAAATGCTGTCGTTGTTCCAAGTCTTGGTTCATTTGCTAATAGAGATGGAGGAGGACTATTAAGATGCCCACCATATGCTTTGGTTACCAATAACAATCAAGCACAATATGGGTCAAATATGGCTGCGGCATTAAATAAAGCGGAAGGTTATGTGTCTTTTACATTAACCAATGCTTTGGTTGAAGGAACTGTTATAGTTCAACTTATATCATCAATGTCAGTTAATGGGTCAAATGGTAATATATTATCACTACCAGCACATAGAGCAAATAGAAGTAGAGTTTATCTTAATAATGGGGTTGAAAATTATGAATATAATTTTAAAGTTTCTCTTAATTCCTCATCGGGTGTTCTTTTCAATTACACCACTTTAAATATTGAAAATCATTGTGGTGTAGATTTAGATGTGAGATATTTGTTAATTGTTGGACAAGGTTCTCATCAAGCGGATAGTATTGATTATATATAAATAATCTATGTTTATATTAATATGGATAAACCATTATATAAACCTTTTGTGAGTAAAAGAAAACATAAAAAATATAGTGTATATGTTAAATCAAATAATAAAAGTGGAAAAAAATTAATACATTTTGGTGATAATAGATACGGACAATTCAAAGATAAGTTAGGACATTATAAACATTTAGACCATAATGACCCAAAACGAAAAAAAGCATATTATGATAGACACGGAAAAGCAATATCAAAGGATACACCAAAATGGTGGTCGCATAAGATATTATGGTAATCATTCCTTTAAGTCCTTTAAGTCCTTTTTATATATTTTTTTTAATATAATTACTTAAAGATAAGACTATATATATATATATAAAAAGAATGGAGTATAAGAAGTATAAAGGCAGTTTTTGTAAAGATGATGGAAGCGGTTTATGTATAGAAATAACTAAAGGTGATGAAATACTTAATGCCGAGGGATTAGTTTGTGATGATATTGGTAATTTAAAGGGAGATGAATACTTTGTAAATCAAATGTTTTGGTTGTTGGAATATACAAGGGGGGTTTCTTTACAAGGTCATACTGGTGGGAAGATAATAAAAATTACAAAAGTATCTAATGCGAGTATATGGTGGAAAGAATTAGCGTGGGAAGAAATAGGTGAATATACTTGGAATAATACTTACTGTTATGATATAACTAAATTTACAAACGAAAAATGGATACATAATAAAAAGATAAATAGTTGGGAAACTAAATCAAAACCCTTTATGGAAAGAAAGAAAACATTTGGTAAGCGTTTTGGTTATTTAATAAATTATCAAATTCAACAAAAATTCTATAATAAATATTTTGAGCGTATGAATTGCGATTTGGGATTTTGATTTCTTTATTTTATTTACATTATTTTTTTTTTACATTTTTTATGAATTTGAAG
>TARA_R110002153_G_scaffold43527_3_pt1 | contig 23872 bp, 22 predicted proteins | sample TARA_R110002153 | Tara Oceans TARA_R110002153 (sample SAMEA4398193) | marine metagenome | biome: Polar Biome; feature: [SRF] surface water layer (ENVO:00010504); material: water (ENVO:00002006), including particulate matter (ENVO:01000060) such as... | depth 5 m | reverse complement strand
TAGCGATAGAAGTTTTAACAATTTTCAACATGGTCAATTCCTCGGTTCTTAATGTAGTTTAATCTCGTTTCGTTGAGCTCATTAAACGCTATTTTAATTGATTGAAAAATCTACAGCTCGATACTTTGGTATAATGCTCAATACCTTTATTGGCCCCCATCGTGCCTGAGCATAATTAATAGGGGCATTAATAACGGCGGGCATGACAAGGGGCAATACATAGCGATGCACTACTCAAGAGTGCGCCTCCAGTCTAACTCACTGGTGTATCGGGACTATATAACGTGAGGGCTAAATGCTTAAATCAAGCAAGTTATAGTCTTTCAGCTTAGCAAGAGTATCTGGATGTCAGCAAAGAAGTATTTCGATTGTTAGGCATCGACATTACCGGCACTTAAGTACAATCGAGTGCGACGATTTTAAATTATCCAAAGCAAGCGCAGCTTGTTGTTTAAACGTAAGGTTTATGTCCCCTCAAAATGAATTTTTTAAATAACAGCAAACAATAAGCACTATTCGACTATGCTGAAGTGAAAGAAAGTTCTAGACGATCAGATGTATTTATTTTACACAATAAACGGGCTTAGCTAGCTAGTATGCCCAATGGGTTAACACCTGAACGTATATTACTTGATGAAAAATAGTTTGGACGAACAATAATTTAACTCAAATCCAAAGTGACGGAACAAGTCCGAACGACGATAAGAAAATGGATGTATGTGTGAAATGAAACATTATGTACAGGTTTGTGTATTTGTTCTATTTGGCTTTTTGCCAATGCATTCATTTGCGGATACCTATAGCGCTCATTGTCGCAATTATCCGCCTGATTTATTCTTTGATGGAAATAAGTGCATTGGTATCATACCTGAGCTGGTTACAGATATTTTTGCTGATCTTGGGCATGACATTATCTGGTTAAACGCACCTTGGAGCCGTTCTTATCGAGAAGCTCAAAAAGGCAATGTAGACTTATTGATCCGTCATTCTATGATTCCAGAGCGACGATCTGTTTTGCTACCTATTACCTATGGTTACGATATTCGATCCCTTTCTTTTTACAAGTCGCCAAACTTTAAAGGTGATATAAAATCTTACGCCGATTTAGAGAAAGTGAATATCGGTGCTATTAGAGGCGCATATTACTCCCCTCATTTTTCTAATATTGGTCCCGTAACACTCACGTTAGTGGGTGAAACCAAGCAGTTATTAGCGATGCTCGAACGTGGGCGAATTGATGTAGCCGTAACATCTGCGTCCCAAAGAGCCGAGTTGTTTGCTGCTCGTTTTGAAAAGGCTACTTTTGTCGATAGCTTTATCAACCATTTTTACATCAGTATTCCTAAAAAATCCAAAGCGGTCCGCATTTATGATGCTGTGTCTGAACGAATGTTGGAATACCGAAAAAGTGGCAAAATAAATCAATATTTTGAACGATATGGAGCTAAGCCGCCTCAGCAAATTTATGAATGAGCTTAGTGTTTGAATATAGGGGTTATGACTTGTAATAAGTATTTTAATGCTGGGAACATTATTTTTCTGGCTACGAGACTAACTATTTGAAAATAAAGTCGCACTATTAACCTAGTTTTCTGCTGTTTTTTATGCGTTATAACTATTGCAAAAAAGACTAACAGTAGAGCATTAACCCAGCTGTAGTTGCAGCGTACTGCCTTAAGCTAACACTACGGTATAGAATAACTATTTCCGGTCTTTGAACTTCAGCGTAACAAAAAATAATAAGAAGTAGCAGCCAAACGCAAACCAATAGGGCAGTGAGCCATCTATCGAGTAAAGATAGGTGCCCAATAACGGGCCTACGGTGAAGCCTAACGGCGGGCAAGCACCGGCGACACCAGCGACGGCACCTTGCTCTTCAGATGATACGGCAACCGAGGCGCCAGCCATAAAGCCGGGTCCGGCCAATCCCATTCCTGAACCTAGAATACACATAGCTAACATGTACATGTTTTGTGTTTCGCTGATAGCCATAATGGCGAACGCGACCATCATCATAGGCATGGATATTCTAAGTAGAACGAATGGTCTAACAGAAAGCCGCGGTATGACTAATAATTGCACGAGTAAAGCAGCGGCGGCCGAGAACATCATACTAATGCCGACAATTTTTGCCGTTTGGGTGCCATCGAGCCCTAACATGTCTTGAAAACGAAAGGCGATGGTTTGCTGCACAATAGCAAACCCCATAAAGAGCATCACACCCGCGACCACCAATGGAAAAATTCTAGGGTCGGTATACTTCAGTTTTTGTGGCTTTCGAATATGGATAGGCTTGGGTAGAACGGGTAGGGCGTAAACAGCGAGTAAACCAGCAGCCACAGTCAGTAACACTGAAAAATAAAGTGGTGTGATCAAGCTAATACTGGCAAGTAAGCCCCCTATTGCCGGCCCTAATATAGACCCAATGTTAGTTGCAGCGCCTAGTGCGCCCATGCCCTTAATACGATCTTTTACGGTTGTAATATCCGCCATGTAAGCATTCGCAGAGGGGGAAACCGCAGCCATAACGGTGGCATTCGCCACGCGAGTGGCAATCAATAGTACAAGCGCTGTTAAGGGGATAAGATAACCCAGTAGAGCGGCTTGAAATACACCGGCAAACAGCATGGTGCCCACAGAATAACCAAATAAACCAATTAACAACACCTTTCGTCTGCCCCATGCATCGCTGGCTCGCCCCCAAAGGGGACTGATCAGAAATATGGTTAATGAAGACGAAGAAATAATGGCGCCAATTTGCACTTCTACCAAACCAATTTCGCGTCCTAAAGGCGCAAGTATGGCGAATAGTACGGTTTGGGCAAAACCCATAGCAGCCACGGCGAGTAGCAGAGTACGTTTAGCTAAGGCAATGGATGCTGGGGTCTGGTTCATAGTGCTCACTTGTGAGTTTTGTCGTTACGATTCAATCTTAAGACAGAGTCGTAAGCGCTTCGCCTGAGTATTGCTCGAGTTCTTCAAGCTTACCGTCACGAATTTTATTGGCCCAATTAGGATCTTGTATCAAGGCACGACCAACAGCTACTAAGTCAAACTCGCCTTTGTCCATCCGTTCAATCAAGTCATCGATTGAACGTGTATTAGAGCCCTTACCAGCAAAGGCACTGAAGAAGTCTTCATTTAGGCCCACTGAACCGACCGTAATTGTGGGTTTACCAGTGAGTTTTTTAGTCCATCCGGCTAGGTTAAGTGAGCTATTGTCGAATTCGTTTTCCCAGTAACGGCGCGTTGAACAATGGAATATATCCACTCCAGCTTCGTTTAGTGGCGCTAAAAACTCTTCAAGTAGCTGTGGCGTTTCTGCCAATCTGGCGGTGTAATCTTGCTGCTTCCACTGTGAATAGCGAAATACAATCGGGAAATCAGGCGAGGTCGCTTCGCGGATACGCTTGATAATCTCTACAGCAAGACGACTGCGATTAGCCATGCTGCCGCCCCATTCATCAGTGCGTTGGTTCGTGCCACTCCAGAAAAACTGATCAATTAAATAACCATGGGCGCCATGAATTTCAACGCCGTCGAAACCGATGCGCATGGCATCAGCCGCTGCGTTGGCAAAGCCGCTTATTACGGTTTCAATTTGCGCAGCAGTCATAGGTTCAGAAACTTGTTTACCTGGAGCAAGCAAACCTGAGGGGCCGACACTGGGCAACTCTGGATAAGGCGCTTTTTTCGGTGAACGGGCCATACCCACGTGCCATAGCTGAGGCATTATTTTACCCCCTGCGCCGTGTACTGCCTTAACGGTTTTCTCCCATCCTGCAAGGGCTTGCTCACCGTGGATTTGTGGAATGCGTTCACCCATGGTCGCAACAGGATCGTTAATGGTGGTACCTTCAGTAATAATTAGGCCCGTTCCACCTTCTGCGCGGCGGCGATAATAGTCAGCCACATCATCAGTCGGAATACCACCGGGTGAAAATTCACGGGTCATCGGTGCCATCACAATTCGATTAGGAAGTGTTAAGCTTTTAAGGCTGAATGGATTAAATAGTGCGTCTACATTTTTACTCATGTTTTATCCTTATAATTGTTCAATTCAATAGGGTTTGTTAATTCGGTCAGTCGCAACGAGTTCGCTCGATTCAGCGCTTACCGCGCGCAGTAAAGAACGGATCATAACGGCGGCTAGTTCGTCAATTTCTCGTTTATTTCCCAATAAGTGGGCTAAATGTAATGAGATCAGGCCGTGTAAACCTGCCCACAGTACATAACAAATATTAATCGGATCGCCCAACATGCTGCCTGCTGCCAGGCCATTATTAACAATACGCCGCATAGGCTCGCTACTGCGCAATATCTCTGCTTCAAGTTCACCGTACTGGGACGGATCAGGCTGGGCCACAGTATACATGACGCGATAAGAATCAGGATTTTCAATGGCAAACTGAAAATAAGCACTGCACAATGTCTCTAACTGCTTGCTGGGATTAAGTTCGTGCAGCAAAGCCGCTTCAAGGGCGTCAGCGATGCGGCCAAACTCCCGTTGGCGAAGTGCAGCGAGAATGTCCGCCTTATTTTTAAAATAACGATAGGGTGTGGTACGACTGCAACTTAAATCTGCCGCCAATCCACGCAAAGAGATCCCGTCAACCCCATGCTTAGCAAAAGAAGCCAACGCGTGATCGCACATGCGGTTGCGAAAACACCGTATTTCATCATCTGATAACACTTTAGGCATGCTAGCTCTTGACTGATTGTTGATGGTACATCATGGGGCTTATTCTCTTTCTCAACAAATCCTTGCTGGCATTTCTCGGGTAAAGTTGGCTTTACTCGAAGCTGTGAACCAACATAATATATTTTATATTGACACTGTCAATTTTAAAATTTCATCGCCTTAAACAATCAAATATACAAAAAATCACACGTCGAAGATGAGTGGTTTGAAGGGCGCCATTTTAGATCGGCAATCCCAAATGTGAAATGTCGTCAATGGACATAGAACTTTTTTCAACTATCTGCGTATCAAGGTACACATTAGGCTGATGCAAATGCTCGACGCAATGCGTTGACAGCTTCGTGCTCGGCAATCATTTCAGTAGCAATACAAAGTAAGGAGCCACAATGACATCTGTATCAACAAAATTTGCCTCGGTATTTTTAGCGATTTTCATGGGTGGGTGTTCAGTGGTAGGCGAAAACGGAGTAGCGTCAGCACCTTATACGCTCTTAGAATCTGATGACAGCCAGAAAATACAGGTGCGTAATTATGCCTCAATGGTGTGGGTATCAACGAGCATGTCCGAGGACAGCGGCAATAGTGCTTTTAGAAAATTATTTGCCTACATTGGTGGTGAAAACGAAGGGGCAGCTGAAATAGCCATGACTGCGCCCGTTATCATGGATGACAATAAGATGCTGAAAAAAGGCACTGAAATCCCTATGACAGCCCCTGTGTTTATGAACGATAGTGCGCCGGAAAATACCGGCGGCGTAATGTCATTTGTCATGCCTAACGACTTCACTTTGCAAACAACTCCTAAGCCTACAAATGAGGACGTAAAGGTAAGTGAAGTCAAAAATTACAAAGTGGCTGTCATTGAGTTTAGCGGCACACTCAGTGACAATAATGTACAAAAGTACACGCAACGCCTGACCAATTGGATTGATGCACATGGTTACACGGCCACAAGTCAAGCCATTAAAGCGGGCTACAATGGGCCGTTCACTATCCCTATGTTTCGTAAGAACGAAGTGTTGATAGAAGTAAAGTAATGATGGGGATTGTATGCCTATCGCACGCTTCTCGATCGTACCCAGTGCAGCGTTTTTAGGCACCTCTGTTTAGGCCGTCGGATTGTGTCCTGAGTGACGCCTACCGCACTGTGAATTGATTTTGATTTTTCATTATGGATTGACGGTGTGCGCACTCCCTGATGTTAACTAACGCTCATTGACACACATCAGTTCATTATTGCAAATAATTGATTACACTCTACGAACAAGTGATGTACTAGGTGGATACGAGTGGAATACTTGCACGTCTTAATGGCTGGCTTAACGGCTATCATATTGTTCATATTTGGATTAGAGAATTTTTCTAAGGAAATTGAACGTCTTGCTGGGGATCATTTTCGAAAATCGTTAAGTAATGCTACCAAGTGGCCTATTGTTGGTGTGATTATAGGTGCGCTTGTGACTATGGTGATTCAATCCAGTTCTGCGACGTCGGTCATCGCGATTGGTTTGGTTAATGCGGGTGTCTTATCCTTTAAAAACAGCGTTGGTATTATTTTTGGAAGCAATATAGGTACAACGGTCACCGCTCAACTTGTGGCCTTTAAGATGACCTATTTCGCGCCCATTTTTATTATTTTAGGTTTTTTTGTCAGTTTGCTGCGTTCGCGCTATTCAATATTTGGTAAGGCTATTTTCTACTTCGGCTTTGTCTTTTTTAGTTTGAACTTGATTTCTTCGAGTCTTGAACCACTGCAACATTCTCCTGGTGTGCTTAAATTCTTAACTGAAGCACATAATCCTTTGTATGCTATTGCGCTTGGTTGTGTGTTTACTGCATTAGTGCAATCGAGCTCTGTTACAACTGGGTTAGCCATTATTCTGACTCAGCAAGGGTTGGTGAGTTTGGAAAATGCCGTCCCATTGATTATGGGGGCAAATATAGGTACCACATCTACTGCACTTATCGCCATGTTCAACATGGATGTGTCCGCTAAAAAAGCAGCCTTAAGCCATTTTTTGTTTAACGTGGGTGGGGTCGTACTATTCACCCCGTTGTTATTTCTATTTGGCGACAGGCTAGGCCAGTTTAATCAACACCCTGCGATTGCGCTTGCCAATATTCACCTTATTTTTAATATCACAACCAGTCTTATATTTACCTTAGCAATAGGCCCATTTACACGTATGGTAGATATGTTACTGGGGGAGGGGAAAATGGATTTTGAGCGGTTAAATCTACCGACTTACGATGAACAAGATGGTTTCGCGGAAATCGAAGGTAAATTTACTGAGGCTCAGGTTAAGTTATTTCGGTTTCTTCAGGAAAACTACAACACAGTCACCTTAAGTATCGAAACAAATTATGATGGCGTTTATGAAGCCGCAGGTAAGCGCCTAGAATACACGCAGTTTGTAAAAAATGAATACCTGCATTACTTCTCAAAAGTGGTTAGTGCCATTAAGCAAGAAGACGAATCAAAGCAGCTGATGACCCTTATAAATCGTTTTGATTATTTGTTTCAAATACATGACTCAATTAATGATCTGTTTGATTCTAAACGCATTATGAAGGAACAATACATCGAGCTGAAAAGCGACGTTTTGCTTATTGTGAGAAGTTTATCTAGCCAGACATTAGAATTTTTTGATGATATTGGCGATGCCATGGAACACAAACAAGTGATTAATGCTAAATCGTTATCAAAAGCGTTACAGCACAATATTGATGACGCTAATCGCGCTTTGCTGTTGCTGCTTATCGATCCTAAACGGGAAGATGCGGGTGCCTTAACCAACTTTGTTACTTATTCACAACGCATGAAAGACAAGTTATATAGCTTCGCGTCACTTACTCTGAATCAAGATAGCGTCGCTACCACGTTTGAAAAATCTATCGAGTCCGCGTAGATCAAAAAAGATGATATTTATTATTACCATAACAAGCGTATAAAACTGAAACTAAAAGGCCTGAGTTCGATTGAATATCGAAATCAGGCCTTGGTAGCAGCTTCGAAGTGAGTCCAACTTTATAGGCTCACTCCACGAAGCGGTTTTTGTGTTTTAGCGTTATGGCTAATTAGTCAGTCATTATCACTTAAGCAGCGTCAGAAGCTTTACGTGGACGTTTGGCTTTTGTTGCCTGAGTATTCGCGATAAGTTCTTTGGGATCAAAATCATCTACATTAATGGTGCGTAAGCGACCCGCCTCGGTGCGCTTAAGTAACTCCGCTTCTTGCTCAGTTATTACACCTAACTCTAAACCCTTGCTGGCAATGAAATCAAGCCCTGTGAAAGGATAGCGTTCTTTGGCGGCTTTACATACCTTGTCAAAAAGAGGCTCACTCGCGAGTACATCTTTTAGCGTTTGCTCTAAATCACCCATTAAGCAATCTTTATCACCGAAGTGTTGGCCTTCACCAAGACGCGTGCGCGAACTGTTGGGGCTTTGTAATATTGCGGCAATTTCATGATCTAACTTATCTGACGGACGACGATATGCACGACCGAATGGCATTATCATAGCCTTAAGGATCACACCCAGCACCTTAGATGGGAAGTTTTCAAACAATTCAATTAACGCTGTTTCTAATCTGAATAATGTGTCTTGCATTGCCCAGTGAACCAAAGGTAAATCTTCCTTGAGACGTCCCTGGTCGTCATAACGTTTTAGTACAGCAGAAGCTAGATATATATGACTTAAGACATCACCTAAACGTGCAGATATGCGTTCACGGCGTTTAAGTTCTCCGCCCAATACTGCCATTGAAACGTCAGACAACAAGGCTAGATTACTACTGAAACGCTGTAAGGAACGATAGTAACCTGCGGTTTCATCATCAAATGGTGAGCCGGCCAAGCGAGCGCCTGTTAATGAAAACCAAATACTTCTAAAGGTATTGCTGATGGCAAAGCCAATATGGCCAAAGACCGCATCATCAAATTCATTCAAGCCTTGTTCTTTATCTTCGTTACTTGCTGCGTAAAGCTCTTTTAGTACAAATGGATGACTGCGCATTGCACCCTGACCGTAAATCATCATATTACGGGTCAGGATATTGGCGCCTTCAACTGTGATCGCGATAGGTGCGCCTTGGTAACCACGACCCAAATAATTATTTGGCCCGAGCATAACCCCTTTACCACCGTGCACATCCATAGCATCGTTGACCAACTGACGCATTTTCTCTGTTAGATGGTACTTACAAATCGCGGATACAACGGAAGGTTTTTCACCTAAATCAACAGCTTTGGTTGTTAAACTGGTGACAGCGTCCATGAGATAAGCGTTAGCACCAATGCTTGCCAGCATTTCTTCGACACCTTCCATTTTACCCACAGGCATTTTGAATTGGCGACGAATACGCGCATATGCGCCTGTAGCCAGGGCAATACTTTTCGCTCCGCCAGCAGAAGCTGAGGGTAGGGTAATACAACGCCCTACAGACAAACATTCGACCAACATGCGCCAGCCTTGACCGGCCATTTCAACGCCACCAATAATGTAATCCAGAGGCACGAAAATGTCGCTACCTCGGATTGGACCATTTTGAAACGGCACGTTTAATGGGAAGTGGCGATTGCCAATTTCCATTCCTTTGGTGTCACGAGGTAACAATGCACAGGTGATACCTAAGTCTTTTTTGTCACCGACTAAGCCATCGGGATCGTACATTTTAAACGCTAAACCGACGACAGTCGCAACCGGCGCTAACGTAATGTAACGTTTGTCAAAGGTCAGCCGTAACCCGACCACCTCTTTACCTTCCCATTCGCCTTTGCACACAATACCAGTGTCAGGCAGTGATCCTGCGTCGGAGCCTGCTTCAGGTCCTGTTAGGGCGAAACAAGGGATTTCTTCACCCGTAGCAAGACGTGGTAGGTAATGATCTTGCTGTTCTTTAGTTCCATAATGTTGCAGTAACTCACCTGGGCCTAATGAGTTAGGAACACCTACGGTGGTAGATAGCACTGCGCTAACCCCAGATAACTTTTGCAGAACACGAGATTGAGCAAAAGCAGAAAACTCGAGTCCACCGTATTGCTTTTTGATAATCATCGCGAAGAATTTATTGTCTTTAAGAAACTGCCAAACCTCAGGGGTAAGATCGGCGTCTTTGTGAGTTACATCCCAGTCATTCACCATTTGGCAAACTTCGGTAACAGGGCCGTCCAGAAAAGCACGCTCTTCGGCTGTTAAGCGAGCTTGTGGAATACTGTGCAGCGCTTGCCAATTAGGATTGCCGCTGAAAATTTCACCATCCCACCATACAGTACCTGCATCGATAGCATCGCGCTCAGTGCTCGACATTTCCGGCATGATCTTTTTATATGTATCTAAGATAGGCGCCGTTAGGTATTTTTTACGTATTGACTCAACATTTAATGGTATCGCAATGATCAAAAATACTAACCATGCTAACCCACCAACGGGCCCCAATATGCTGCCCAATAACATAGCGATGGCCACAGCAATTGTGGCATTCATTAATTTCATTCTGAAGTAACTCGCAGCCCCAAGGGTGGCGATAATAATAAGTGTCCATAATAACGTTTGCATAAAGACTCCAAGATAGAGGTCAGACCAGATTTTTAGGGTAGTATTTTGTTAAAATAATATCAAGCTTTAGCTTACTAGAATTAAGTGTATAACATTAGTTTTTTAATTAATGGTTAATTATCTAGCGTACTTATTTATCGGATATTGATTGGGTGTTAACCGTGGTATGTGCAGTGGCTTGCGTAAGCCACTGCAATGAGGATAGTTTATTGTGTTAAAACAAACGTTTTAAGTTGAATATCACCTTGCTCTTTATCATCTTTAAATTGCTGTAGGCGTACTAGCTGATAATTAAGTTGAGGCGAAAACCAGGCAAACGTTTCTCGAGTTGAATTGTGACGGACAATCTCAACCTTTATGCCTTCAAGCATGCCGTAGGGCAAGGTGAGTTGCTCAGTTCCCATTACCTTTAAGTTATAATCACGTTCTTGGCCGCGGTAATTAATGACATTATAACTGAACTCTTTTTGTCCCTGGGCTAGTTTTTGCTGCATATCTAAACGATATAGTTGGTTATCGAATTGATCCTGCCATGCAATTCCTGGTTTATCGTCTACAAAAATTTCTGCTTTATTGGGATCAAAAACGATTTTGGTGCTTTTATTGCTGCCAGTACCGGTACGACTATAGCGATAGTTTTTAGGCACAATTTTATTATCAACAAAAGCGAAGTCGCTAATTTCAGTTCTTTTATCAGATAAGAAGAACAAAGAAACCTTAGAGTGATACTCCATGCGGTAGGTATTGTTTTCGATGTTCTCTACGCTCAGCAATGCGTAACCTAATTTTTTGCCATAACGATAAGCGGTATATTCAGCATCGAATGATGGCAATGCAGACGCTTGAGCAACCGAGCCAACTATAAATAAAAGGCCCGCCAACCATCGTTTGTTAATCAGGCGCATAACCCGTGCTTGGTATTTCGTTTCCATCTAAATATGCCTTATTATTAAGCATTAGCAGTCTTTTTTGGCAGAACCATCTGACGACTAATGGATACATTTGGCGCTCTTGTTCTTGCACTCTTGATGCAAGTTGCGAGGCTGTTTCATCGCTAAAAACAGGTACCTTCGACTGTAAAACAACTGGCCCGCCATCAAGCTCAGGAGTAACAAAGTGTACCGATGCGCCGTGTACTTCATCTTTGGCATCAATAGCTCGTTGATGCGTATCTAATCCTTTGTATTTTGGCAACAAAGAGGGATGAATGTTCAACATCTTACCTGTAAATTGTTCAACAAACCAAGGAGTTAATATGCGCATGAATCCAGCTAATACAACCAAATCAGGTGAATAACTAGCAATAACGCTGTTTAACTGCGTGTCGTAATCCTCACGCGTCGCGTAGTCTTTATGACTGACAACGTGACTGGCAATCTCAGCCTGAGCAGCTCGCTCCAACCCATAGACATCTTTTTTATTGGAGATAACAGCGACAATTTCTGCCGCTATTTTGTGCTCTGCTATATCATCAATTAAGGCTTGCAGATTTGAACCGTTGCCCGAAATAAGCACAACGATCCTAGTGTTACGTGAATTAACCGACACTACTTAATCTCAACTTGATTCGTGTCGTCGCCACTTTCAATGTGACCTATTTTCCATACGTTTTCACCTTGGCCGCGCAATATCTGAATCGCTTCTTCGGCTTTGTCTGCCTCTAATGCGATGATCATGCCCACACCACAGTTAAAGGTGCGGTACATTTCATACGTGGTTACATTTCCGTTATCTTGCAGCCAATTAAAGATACTTGGCCACTGCCAACTTTTCTCATCGATAATCGCTTTGGTACCAGCTGGCAGTACGCGAGGAATATTTTCCCAGAAGCCACCGCCAGTAATATGTGTAATTGCATTCACTTGGACGGTTTCTAACAAGTTAAGGACGGATTTCACATAAATACGAGTGGGTTCTAGTAAGTGTTCTGATAACGGCTTTCCATCAAGAACGTCAGATGCTTGGCAACCAGAGACTTCTAATATTTTACGTACTAAAGAATAGCCGTTTGAATGAGGACCCGATGAACCCAGCGCTATCAATGCATCACCTGCTTTAACGCGGCTTCCATCTATAACATCAGCGGCTTCAACTACGCCAACGCAGAATCCTGCAACATCATAGTCATTGCCGTGATACATGCCTGGCATTTCGGCGGTTTCGCCACCAATTAAAGCGCAGCCAGACAATTCACAACCTTTGCCAATACCAGTTACGACTTTCGCTGCCGTATCAACGTCGAGTTTACCTGTTGCATAATAATCTAAAAAGAACAGGGGCTCAGCGCCTTGCACAATTAAATCGTTCACACACATGGCGACCAAGTCGATGCCGATACCATCATGTTGCTCTAAATCCATAGCGAGGCGTAATTTGGTGCCTACGCCGTCCGTTCCAGATACGAGTAAAGGCTCGCGGTACTTGCTTGGAAGTGAGCACAGTGCGCCGAAACCACCTAAACCTCCTCTAACTTCAGGGCGATGTGTTTTCTTGCTTACTGATTTGATTCTTTCAACAAGTTCATTGCCCGCATCGATGTCGACACCTGCATCTTTATAGCTTAAGGAGGGTTTATTATCGGTCACGTAATTACCTATTTGAGGGTGAGGGTCCAAAAATGAGCGCGGATTTTACCAGTTCAGAATGGCAAAAGGTACAGAAAATCTACTCAATTTTAATATGCCATGCATAAAGTAGGGTGAAACAAATGATGAAATTTGCACGTAAATCAATGACAATAGGGCCTTTATATTTTGGAGTTAAGTTAAAAAATGTTCAAAACCGTCACTATTTTACAAAGATTTCACCTGATATTGCTGCTGTCGTTGTGGATACTTGGTAGTGCGCATGCTGGGGAAGTCGACGGTTTGTACAGTGCAAAAGTTGGCGTTGCTGATCAATCCACTCGCACGCAAAGTGAGGCAATTCGTCAAGGTCTTGAAGACGTATTCGTAAAAGTCAGTGGGAATTCGACTTTGCTAAGTGATCCTCAGATAAAACTTCAACTCAAACAAGCGAAAAGCTATCTGCGTACCTATCGTTTTGAGCAAACCCCCGAACAGCTTTATTTAGCCGTCAACTTTGATCAGGATAAAGTTGACAAGCAACTGCGCGATTCCGGTTACCGCATTTGGGATAAGCGTCGTCCCGAAACCATTCTTTGGTTAGCCGTTAAAGAGCCAAAGGGGGATCGTGAGTTAGTGTCAGAAAGTCGCCATTCAGAGTTACTGGTCAGTGCTCAGAATATTGCCCAGCGCCGTGGTATCGAAATTGTGCAGCCATTATTAGATTTAGATGATATGCAAAATATCGATATTTATGACATATGGGGGGGCTTTGTGCATCAATTAGCTCAGGCAAGCAGTCGCTATGGGGTAGACAGCGTATTGTCTGCTCGGATTTACCATATTGATAATGTTGAATCCGAACAAAATATTGATATTCAGTGGCAAGCCGATTGGACCTTATTGGAAAACGGTAAGACGATTTCAGGAACGGTAGCAGGCATAGATCAAGAACAAGTGGTCATCGAACTTATTAATAGTTTAGGCGATACTCTTGCCTCTAAATATGCCATCGATTTTAGCCTTTTAGACCCCAACGCTCAGCGCACTGTTATCACGATCAATAATCTTGATAGCCTTCGTCAATATGGTGAAATTCTAACGTTTTTTAGAAGTCTAAGCGTAGTTAATTCAGCTAACCTTGTAAGCCAAACGGGGCACGTTGCTCAATTCGAATTAAGCTTGTTAGGTAATGTTGATAACTTAATGGACGCAGTCAACCTAGACAGCCGATTGTCGCCGGTAAACCGCTTTGAGGCGGATAAGCAGAATCTGGAGTATTTCTGGAAACGATAATGAGCAAGCAACTGTCTTTAGCTGTGCATTTACGCGATACCGAAACGTTTGATAGCTTCATCGTTGGGGAAAACTCGCACTTAGTGCATAGGCTCAAAAGTTTGCTCAAAAAAACCTTGGATACACAAAACCAACCTTGGCTAACGTTTGTCAGCGGAGAATATGGTGTCGGTAAGAGCCACCTGCTTTACTCTTTATGCCATAAAGCCCAGACAGCAAAAGTCAGTGCAGTTTATTTCAGTTTTAAAGACAAAGAGCAGTATTCACCAGAGGTACTTGACGGATTAGAACATAGCCAGTTAATTTGTCTCGATGACGCTGATGCGCTTAATGATTCACAGACTTGGCAAATAGCTGTTTTTGATTTATTAAATCGCGTTAAAGAATTAGGTGCGAGTCATGTGGTGGTTTGCGCAAATGGTGGACCGACATCGTTGGACTTACAACTTGCTGATTTGGCATCACGTTTTGCTTGGGGAGTGAGCTTTACATTAGCAAGTCTTAGCGATGAAGGACGCTGCATAGCTCTGCTAACCAGAGCCAAACAGCGAGGTTTAGTTATGCCCGAGAAGGTTGCGGTCTATTTAGTGAATCATTGGCGCCGAGATATGCCGTCTTTAATGAATACATTAGACAAGCTAGATCAAATGTCGTTACAGCAGCAAAGGAAACTTACCATTCCATTTGTAAAAGAAGCCCTTAATCTTTAGATAGCAAGTCAAGGGCGAGGGGTAAATTCAGTGCGTATTTGACTTACTACAGAACAATGAAATTTGCGCTGTGTGTCCCTACTTATTCAAATTACTTCTGCTGTTTGTGCGATTCGAAAGCGTGTTTTTCTTCTAGCAATTCTTCTTTTAGTTTACGGATCCCAGTGCCTAGCTCTCTTCCTCTTAAGCGCGCATAAAAGCTGCATCCGCTAAATAACCCGACGCATAACAAAATTTCTATGGCGGCATAAACGCGTTCACCTTCAACTGCATAGACTGCAGTCAGGCCATGCAATAAATAATACATTACGATGAAATTTGTCCAAGCGTAGGTATAAGGTTTGCCGGCAAGTAAACCGCGTATAGGTAGCAATATGGGAATGATCCAAAAAAGAACAGTAAATGTGGTTGATGTGTTTTTATCTATGGTAAGCGCAAAGTGCCAAATGACTAACCACGCAATCAGTAAAAAATAACTACTCAGGGCGAGGCGTTTGTAGAACTGGGTATTAAAAGTCATATTATTTCCTGAGTTTTAAACTACTGAGAGATTAGTTTTTGGGCGAGAGTGGCAAGGCGCTGCCCCTGGGCAAAACATAACGTGCGTTCGTCTTCACTGAGTTTTTCGCTGTTACTGCCATGCGCATAATGTGTGGCGCCGTAGGGGCTACCACCAGTTGTTGTGTTGTGTAATTCAGGGTGAGTGTAGGGCAACCCTGCGATCACCATACCATGGTGTAATAGGGGTAACATCATACTCAATAATGTGCTTTCTTGCCCACCATGCATACTACCTGTTGACGTAAAAACAGAAGCTGGTTTGTCGACTAGTGCACCCGATAGCCATTCACCACTGGTGTTGTCAATAAAATACTTCAGCGCACATGCCATATTACCAAAACGTGTTGGACTGCCTAATGCCAAGCCTGCGCAGGATTTTAAATCATTTTTATGGACGAAAAGATCCCCCGAGTCTGGCACGATGGGCTGATTGTGGGCAATGCCATCTGATACTTCAGGTACGGTGCGTAGTTTTGCCTGCATGCCTGTCGATTCAACACCTTGGGCAATGCGATTAGCCATTGCTTTTGTCGCACCATTTCGGCTGTAATACAAAATGAGAATATGTTGGTTCATAGCAGTTTTAATACGTTTTCTGGCGGTCGGCCTATCACCGCCATGCTGTCTACGCTGGTAAGAGGTCCTTTGATCACAATCGGCCGCTCAATTAATTTGGGTGTGACGTGCATCACTCTGAGCAGTTCATCAGGGGAAATGTTATCGCTGTCGAGATTAAGTGCTTTATATTCTGCTTCTTTTGTTCGCATCAACGAACGGGGATCCAACATACCCAGCATTAGCAGTATGGACTGCAATTCATCTTCACTGGGCGGGTTTTTAAGATACTCAATGATGTTAGGTTGTTGGCCGTTGTCTTGTAAAATTTTTAACGTTTCCCGGCTCTTAGAGCAACGTGGGTTATGTAGTATGGTCAACTGCGACATGATAAGTTTCTACTGTGCATAATTTTGAATAACGATATTCTATCGTTTCGCTCTCATTGGTAAAAGGGAAGGCAGGACAATGTTACGTAAATTTTTATTTTCGGTGCTGATTATCACGGGATTAATGGCTGGCATAGTTGTTTATTCATTGGTTCGAGCTGATTTTACAACGGATGACGGCGTCTCCCATCAATGGAAGAACTATGAAGGGCAATGGGTGGTCGTTAATTATTTTGCCCAATGGTGCGCGCCATGCCTGAGGGAAATCCCACAGTTAAATCACTTTTATCAGCAAAATTCGTCCGATGTACCTATGTTCGCCATTAGTTTTGACGCGGTCACACCTGAAGAACTAGCGCACTTAAAGCAAAAATTTGATATTCAGTTTCCGCTTATAGAAACGGTAGATCGCGCTTTGCCGATGACAAGACCCAGTAGCCTACCAGCCACCTTTATTATCGGACCTGATGGACAAGTGAAAAAACAATTATTAGGTGAGCAAACTGCGGCGTCATTGCGCCGCACTATCGATATACTAAAGACTCTCTAAACGAGTTTGAAATTCACGAAACTGCTCGATACGGGCGCGGATCCGCTGCTTTTCGATATTCTGCTCACCAGCATAATTATAGGCATTGTGCAGTTCATCGATCGCTCGAGGGTAAGATGCCGCTAATGCGTATACTTCAGCGTTCGTTTGGTACATTTCTAGCTTTTTGCTGCTTTTACCATAGGCATCAGACAATATTTGATGCGCTAACATATTGTCGCTCTCTACCAACAGGTAATCTTTTAAAATACGAATAGCGAGATCATACTCTTTGTTTTCCACTAACGCATTTGCCAAATTCAAGGTAATAACACGGTTGCGAGGGGTTAATGTTGCTTGAGCTGTGAGTTTTTCTATGGCGTCTTCAATACGTCCGGTTGCTAAGGCAATATCAGTATACGTATCTAAATAAAACAAATTTCGTGGATCATCTTTAAGTAGCGTATCGATGAGTTTTTGTGCTTTTTCATATTGCTTATCTGCTAGATACGCTAAAGCCAAACCATACTCAGACGCCGCTTTAAAAGCATAGCTACCGCGTTCAAGACTCGTTTGAAAGTAGCTAATATTATATTCGGGGGTGGCGTAGTAGCGAGCCAATATCCGGCTTTTTGCTAAATGAAAGCTTAAGCTTTCTGGAATTCGTCCGGTTTTATAACTGGCTGCCCGGGTGCGTGCATCTGCAACCCGGGACTCTGGCAATGGGTGAGTTAATAAGAAAGCAGGGGGTTTGGACTTTAAACGATATTTTTCCACTAAAGTACCAAAGAATTCACCTGCTGCGTCAGGATCGAATCCCGCCCGGGCGAGAATACGTATGCCGATGCTATCTGCTTCTTTTTCGTTTTGTCGGGTGTAATTGATTGAAGCTTGTGCAGACGCTGCTGAGCCAGCACTAATAGCGGCAATACCTGCTTCAGGATTGGCTAGGGCCAGTAGAATGCCCCCTAAAGCTGAAGCCAATTGTAGGGGAGATGATTTTTGTTTTGCTTCAATACTTCGCGCTATGTGTCTTTGCGTGACGTGGCTAACTTCGTGAGCAAGAACCGACGCTAACTCACTCTCATTCCTAGCGTTATATATTAATCCTGTGTGCACGCCAACATGGCCGCCAAAAAAGGCAAAGGCATTTATTTCTGAATTATTGAGTAAGAAAAATTCGAACGGAAATTTTACATTGTCGGCTTGGGCAACCAAACGATTTCCCAAATCTTGAATATATTCATCTAATAACGGATCATTAATAATCGGTGCCTGACCACGCAATTGACGCATTAACACATCACCAATTTGCATTTCTTTATCTAGGCTAATGGCGCTCGATGCTACAACACCAATTTCAGGCAAATCGTTTTTCTGATTGGCAGCGCCAACGGTGGCGCTAGCAAATATAGCGATCGATACGCTTAGGGTGACCAACGCTTTTTTGCAAACTTGGGTTGTTTTAATCATTTCACCTATTTAATCAATTACGGCTTCGGTACTAAGAAAGGCGTTTGCCTGATTTAGTTCCGAAAAACTGATGATATCTCATTATATTGCGTTGATAAGGCAGAACATCAAGTATTTTATCTGTTCTATTACCCTATCTTTACATTCATGTTGTACCGTCAACGGTATTTTGTTGCCACGATGCCATGGCTCGATAAATCTTTACACGTAAAAAGTACATGTAAGTTAGCTAAAATCTTATCTTTCTTTATAAGCACAATATAATATGTTGCGCTTTATAGATTTTAAGTCATTTTTCATTACTATCCGGCTAATTTGTTTAGCTAGTTCAAACTTGAAGTTTTTTATTAGCAATATTTTTTAACCATGTGTTTTAGAGGTACAGCAGTCATATGTTAAGTGTGTTTGAAAGGTGGTATAAGCGCAAGTTCTCGGATCCAGATTCAGTGATGTTGCTGATTATGCTCATTGCCGTGTCTTTACTGCTAGCGTTGCTTGGCACCATTTTAATGCCAGTGCTTGTTGCCGCAGTGCTAGCCTATTTACTGGACTGGCCAGTGAGTCAACTCGTGCGCATAGGTATGCGGCGCGGTATTGCATGCAGTTTAGTGATTTTCAGCTTTTTAACCCTGTGCATTTTGACCTTTATCGGCATTGTGCCGGTTATTTCCCAACAAAGTATTAATTTGATCCGGGAAATGCCGCAAATTTGGGGACAGGCTCAAGTATGGTTACTACATTTACCTGAGCAGTATCCTGATTTTGTTCATCTGGGTGATGTGCAAGATATGCTTGATGGTGTGAATGAACGTATTGTCAGTCTGGGGGAACAACTGCTTTCGGCGTCGGTTAGCTCGTTAGGCAGCTTAGCTTCACTATTGATTTATCTTGTGCTTGTGCCCTTGATGGTGTTTTTCATGTTAAAAGACAAGAATCAGCTGTTAAACAACCTCGCACCACTTTTACCTTCACAACGCCGATTAATAAAGCAAGTCGGCAGCGAAATGAACACTCAAATTGCCAACTATATTCGGGGTAAGGTAATTGAAATAGTGATTGTAGGCACAATCTCGGCGGTGACATTTGCCTTGATGGATTTGCGGTACGCCTTATTGCTTGGTGTGTTGGTGGGCTTTTCTGTGCTTATTCCATATATTGGCGCAGCCGTGGTGACCATACCTGTCGCCGTTGTGGCCTTGTTTCAGTGGGGTCTTACCCCTGACTTCTGGTATTTGATGTTTGCTTATAGTGTTATACAAGCACTCGATGGCAATGTATTAGTACCCGTTTTGTTTTCAGAAGCGGTTAGCTTACATCCCGTATATATCATTATTGCGGTATTGTTTTTTGGTGGTTTATGGGGATTTTGGGGAGTGTTTTTCGCTATACCATTAGCCACGTTAGTCAAAGCCGTGATCAATGCTTGGAAGGCCCCGATCTACCAACCGGCGCTTGAAGACCAATCTAGTTAGGTCGGCTGCAGCGTTTGTATACAGTGCTAATTCATCTACTGTATACAAACGACTATGGTATCAGGCAGTTACCTACTGGTTAAGGTAATCGAGCACAACCTGATGATGATCCTTGGTCTTAAATTTATCGAAAACGTGTTCAACGACACCTTTCTCATTAATCAAAAAGCTAATACGATGAATCCCATCATATTCCTTTCCCATAAATTTCTTTAATCCCCACACTCCGAATTGCTCGGCAACAGCATGGTCTTCGTCTGATAACAGACTAAAATTAAGTTGTTCCTTTTCAATAAATTTCGGTAAGCGTTTTACTGCATCTGGGCTAATACCTAATACAACCACATTCAATTTATCCAGTTCATTTTTGCTGTCGCGCAGGTTTTGGGCCTGCACTGTACAGCCAGGGGTCATCGCTTTAGGATAAAAATATACCAGTACTTTCTTACCGGAAAAATCACCTAGATTAACGGTTTCACCGTTTTCGTTTAATAATGAAAATGCCGGCGCAGTTGCGCCTGCGGTAAGTCTATTCATGTAAATCTGTCCTTCGTTTAGATTGAAATGGATGATTGATTGGGTAAATCATCAATGATTTTGCTTAATCGCACCGTGTAAGTGTAGTCCTTCGAGCAAGGTATGAAATTGGCTTTCAAAGTCTATTAAATCTATGTCGTGGGGCATACTTACTACCATTTTGCATTTTACCTGAGCGTTTTCATCTGCCGCTGTTTGTATTGTTTTTAAGCGTAGTGCGCTGACGGTCACGCAGAATGTCGAAAAAAACTGCGTCACCTCTTTTATCACGCCTACAGCATCCACTCCGGAAAATTCCACATCAGCTAAATGCTCGAGGTTCTGTTTTGAGTGGCGCTTAGTGCGCTTCATCATTGATAGAAGATCAAGCTGCTGACAGGCGACCGGAATTGCTAATTCGACCCGCACGATGGCACTTTGGGCGCCCTCTACAATCATAGTAAGTGAAAAGTCTTGGCCATAAACAGCTTGTCTACTGTCTAAAATATTGCAGCCCGCAGCACTGACAACATCCGTTAGCGTACTGAGCATGGCGACCTTATTGGCCCCTAAAATTGTGATGATTAATTGATGGTTCATTAAAATATTGAGCTTAATTGGAAATTTCTGACCCTACTAACATACCTGATTTTCGCCTAGTATTTCCAGTTTCGGTGTTGGTTTTGCATTCTGCGCATTCAATGCTTGTTTTTACCCCACAGGCTCATTACCATAAGGCGCGAATTTTTTCTGGAGTAGGCATGTTTACTGGTAGTTACGTTGCATTAATCACCCCCATGTACCAATCTGGCGAGATAGATTATCCGTCCTTAAAAAAGTTGGTTGAATTTCATATTGCTAATGGCAGCCACGGCTTAATTGCAGTGGGCACCACGGGTGAGTCTGCTACTTTGCCCTTCGATGAGCATATTGAAGTGGTTAGGCGCATGGTTGAGTTTGCGGATAAAAAAATCCCAATTATTGCCGGAAGTGGCGCTAACTCAACGGCTGAAGCTATTTTTCTAAGTGAGCAAATGTCTGATACAGGCATAGATGGCTTCCTTAGCGTGGTACCTTATTACAACAAACCTCAACAAAAAGGCATGGTAGCGCACTTTAAAGCGATAGCTGACGCAACCGACCTTCCAGTATTGTTGTATAACGTACCCGGACGCACAGTGGCTGATATGTTACCTGAGACAGTAGCTGAATTAGCTACCCACCCAAAAATTGTTGGGCTCAAAGACGCCACAGGCGATATGGCTAGGTTGAAGCAAACCTTACCTTTGGTTGGCAAAGACTTCGTCTTTTTAAGCGGTGATGATTCCACTGGCTGCGAATTTTTAACCGCTGGCGGTCACGGCGTGATTTCGGTTACGGCTAACATAGTGCCTAAACAAATGGCACAAATGTGTGAAGCGGCATTAGCCGGTGATTTTGCGAAAGCCAAGGAAATCGATCAAAAAATTGCAGGTTTACATAGCTCGCTATTTATTGAACCAAATCCAGTCTTGCCTAAGTGGGCATTATATAAAATGGGGCTCATTCAATCTGCATTTTTGCGTTTACCGCTAATTGAATCGGAACTTGATAGCCAAATTCATATCGAACAAGTCATGCGCAATTCGGGCGTATTATCTTAAGGAGATTGCATGACAACTAAGTTTTTCATTGGCGGGGCTATCGCGATTGGCGTATTGAGCGCCTGTAGTTCTTTAGAAGAGCGACAAATCGCTAGCGGTAATTTTGAATATACCAAGCAACAACCCGGCAAGGATATTCAAGTACCCGCCGATGTTGACCGCCCTAATTTTAGTCAGGCTTATAAGCTTCCTGCACTAGATAAAGACGCCCCTCGTAGTTTTATAGGTAAAAAGCTTAAGGTGGTCTCACCCGCTTTAGTCCTGCCTTTAGTCACGGGTTCTCATGTTGACGATGGTAGCAAAGATGCCAAAGTTAATTTTGATCAAGTGGATGATAGCCAACCACTAGACACAACAATTTGGAACTCCTTGCTTAGTTACCTTGAAGAGCAAGGGATTGGCATTGAATCTTTTGATAAAGATAAACAACGCTTGGTAACCGACTGGGTTGTTGCCAAAGAAGTGTTGGATGATCATTGGTATAGTTGGACGAGCATTGAACGTGATACTAGTCAGCGTTTCGAGTTTGATTTAGAAATGAAACCTCACGGGCGAACTGCAACGCTCAACGTTCACTTGGTTGATTACCAAGAACGTCAGGGCCAGAAAGTCATTGCTGAAAAAGGGGATGTTGATGGGCGAGCTAAAGAAGTCGACATTCTAAATAAAGTGATCGGGCACTACGAATATCAAATTCGTGTTGCCGACGCTAAGCGTATACGTGAAATTCGCCGTGGAATGCAATTAACGATTGGTATTGATGAAGAAGACGCGCCCGCGTTTATTATCGATAGCAACTACGACACGGCTTGGCCTAGAGTATTACTGGTGTTACGTAAACTCGGTTTTGATGTAAAAGATTACGATAAATCTAATGGTTTATTGTTTGTAAAATATAATGGCACTGAAAGTGGTTGGTGGGATTCAATATGGTCTAATGATGCCAATGCTTTACCGCTGGAAAAACAGGAATATCGCTTTAGAGTTGAAGAGGTCGGTGAGAAAACATCATTAACCGTTCTCGACAATGAAAGCACGCCGTTTACGCAAGAAAAACTATCTAGCTTGTATGACGTTTTTGCCCGTGTAATGGCAGATGACAACTTAGATATTTAACCTTTATCGTATGTTTTGAAAGAGCACCGCAAGGGTGCTCTTTCATTTTGTAGACAACCCTTTTCTAAGGACAATCTTGTATGAGCTTCGCTGACCAAGTGCTTGCTGTTAATGACAACCTTCCAATTCGCACAAACTTACCCGTACACAGTGGAAAAGTACGTTCTGTTTACTGGTTAACTGAAGAAGATAGCCGTCGCCTTATTGAGCAACATAACTACCCTGTGCCGAAAGACACACCGTTAGCGATAATGTTGATCAGTGACCGCATTTCTGCATTTGACTGTATTTGGCATGGCGAAGAGGGAATGAAAGGTGTACCGGGTAAAGGTGCAGCATTAAACGCAATCTCTAATCATTGGTTCGGCTTATTTAAAGAGCAAGGGTTAGCGGATAGCCATATTTTAGACATTCCTCACCCGTTAGTGTGGATAGTACAAAAAGCACGACCAGTGATGATTGAAGCTATTTGCCGTCAGTATATTACAGGTTCAATGTGGCGCGCCTACGAAAAAGGTGAGCGGGAATTCTGCGGAATTCGCTTAGAAAATGGCTTAAGCAAAGATAGCAAGCTTACAAACGTGTTGATTACACCTTCAACCAAAGGTGTGCTAAAAGGCATCGAAGGGGTCCCTGAAGCAGATGATGTGAACGTTTCTCGTCGTGATATTGTGAAAAACTATGCAGCCTTTAATTTTAATTCAGCCACTGACATCGATTTATACGAAAAATTATTAACCGATGGTTTTGCCGTCATTAGTAAAGCATTGGAAGGATTGGGACAGAT
>TARA_R110002153_G_scaffold34305_3_pt1 | contig 23883 bp, 29 predicted proteins | sample TARA_R110002153 | Tara Oceans TARA_R110002153 (sample SAMEA4398193) | marine metagenome | biome: Polar Biome; feature: [SRF] surface water layer (ENVO:00010504); material: water (ENVO:00002006), including particulate matter (ENVO:01000060) such as... | depth 5 m | reverse complement strand
AGCATACCGAGTTGGGTCTGACCTGCTTTCTGAGTTTCCTGAACGGCTGTGTAGGATTGACCGCCTTGTTGTATTGTTGGGCGTAAAGGCTTCTTACCTAAATCTAAAGAGGCTTGTACTCTACCGTCACTTCCACCAAGGAGACTTTTTAATGTTTGTTTCTTAGCCATAGTTTATTATCCCCCTGAAGATGTTGCGGGTTTGAGTGCCGCCGCTTTTCTCTCAGCGTATGTATTTTGTTGCCCTTGTCCGTATATAGTCATCGCTGACCCTGCAAGGTTAACCATAGAGCCTAAGTAATTAGGTTTTTGAATTGGTTTGTTAATTTTAATTAAATTATTTGAACTACGGAATCCCGCCTCGCTCAGTTGTAGTTGGTTATTGATTCCTGTAAGTCGACTCTGCTCGGACACCGAGAAACGGTAGTCAGCTTCTTGTCTTGTGTAGTCGTTCATAAGCGCATCTACGCTTAGTCCTGAGATACCTGCTTCGCCTGCGGCAACCGTTGCGGTTGAACGAGCGGCGTTCGCTTTCTTCTGCGACTCCTGTATGTCCCTCGTCATCACTAAATCCTCCTGCGCCTCCTTCAAACGCATCGCTGAGGCTTCACGTAGGTAACGTTCATTCTCGCGCTTTGAGGCGGCTTTTTGTGCATCAGCTTGACTCTGAGCAGCTTGTTGCTGCGCCATCATCGACATAGCTGTAGAAGCTACTGTCGACGCTAGACTGATTTTCATCATTGTAGCGGCTGTTATTGAGGTTGGTTCACACATAATTATTATAGATTGTAAATTTATAGAAAGTCGCCCCGTTAACATCTACGGGGTGAACTAGGGTAGCACCACACCAGAGCAACCATCTTAGTGAAAAGTGGTTTTGGCTGTGTACCATGTTGGAGTATTTAGGGTATTTGGTTGTGATTTTTTTAATCCAAGGGCGAGAAAACCTTATGAAGTCTGCCTTGTAATCAAATATCTCATCAGTACCTAGCATCCATATATATCCCTCATCTGCTTCGACAGCGCCTACACCAAACATTGCACAAGGTGTTTTGTCCTTAGTTAAGACGGTATAGGATTCATCGTCATATGATAGTCCTCGCGCCATTCCCTCGTCAGACTGACTACCTAGTAAATTAATTTCAGTCAGGTCGGCGCTTCTTAAATTCTTCGCAATGTGTTCAACATGCTCTTTAGTAGCGACAACGACACTTCCACCTGACGCGTATGTTTTATTTAATAAATCAACCATATCGGTTAGACCTAGAATGGACAAAGGATTCAAACTCTGCGCTTTGTAAATTAGAAGGGAGCGGAGTATCGTTTTCGACTGTAATTTTTACTGTATCAGCTTTTGTAAATACAGGGAATCGGAAGGCGCCATCTGATAACTTAAATTCATCAGGAAGCTGCGCTCCAATAACTATAGGAGAAAATTCGTTAACGTATTCCTCCCTATCGTCAGGCTTAACCTTAACAGTAAAGGCAGATGAGTTGTTATAGAAAACACTTCCATTTCTTACAAGTAAATTACTAGCGTTCGTTGGGCTTTTATTCTGTCCTGAAGGAGCTTTAAACATCTGCTTTGAGAACACATATTTCATGGAATACTTTAAGCCTACATATATGGGAGTATCCACCGTAGGGGTTTCTGTAAGAACAACTGTTGAACCATTTACGGTGCAATCTAAAGCTAGACCGTCGTGTGTATATACTTGCACAGTATCCGTACTCTCAGGTGTGTAAGGTAATTGTATGATGTTTTCGTTCGCGAGTGCTGTAGTGGTCACACGCATATCTAAGTTTGTGTTATATCCTCCTATATCTACGCGACCTGCTTCTAGCGGTAATTTTAATAAATTCGTTTTTCCATTTTTAGCTTGAAGAACATATAAATCTGAGTCGATGAACTTAATACCACGCACCGCGCCCGCCACAGTAAACTTACTCCAACTGCTTAAACCTTTTTGTGCGTTGTTAAAGAAGAATTTATAAATAAATATATCGGTTGTCATTATTGCGCTGTAGTAAACCTGTTGTTAAAATTGAAACCACGTTGACCGCTTGTAAGTAACTTGTTGTAGATTCGGAAGTAGACGGGTTTAGCCATTGAGGCACTACCTGCCATACTAAGTTTAATTTCTTTAATATTATTTCGCAGAGAATAAAGCGTTGGCATGGTATTATTAATAGCGTTTATCTCATATATTAGATTGTTGTTTCTATATATACGCCTTTGGCTTGTTGTGCCTGTCATAAAGAAATGTGATAACTCATCGCCATCGGTAGATGACTGACCCGTCGTCTGATTATAGTCTGTCATCATCAGAGTATCAGGGTGTCTTGATACACCACCGTTTTGAGCTATAAGTAATTCAGGTTTGTCGAAAACGTAGTTGTCATACCCTAGACCTAAAAGCTTTGGAGCCTGCGATACACCAGTAGTGTAGGTTGGATGCCAAGGTCTGGAATCGGAGCTGTAGTCTGCACCTATTGCACTTCTGGAAGTATCTACAGAATTAAAGTTCCATAAAAATTGACCTCCAAATGTGCCGAACTGATTATCGAAAAGTGATAAGGCGCCAAACCATTCAACGGTAAAACCACGTTCGGCATCCCATTGACTTGTATATTCTGCCCATTTGGTTGGGTAATAAAACTCACTAAATTCTCCGTAGCATGAGTTGGTATTTCCAAAAATACCTCTGAAGCGGTGGTAATCTACTCCGCCAGAGATACCGCCTCCGTGCGCTACTCCTGTATTAGTTCTTCCTGTATGTTTTTCTAGAGTCTGTGCAAACGCGTCTCGTAAATTAAAAGAACTTAAACTATTCGTGTTTGTCCTAGAAACCCCTCGCATGTTAAATTGAGAACCAGAAGCGTCGCTCACTTCTGTAATAATTCCATTATCAATGCTGCCCGCGTGAATAGCATTCGTACTGGTACTTACTGTTATAGGCGACTGCATATACGACGTTACGTGGAAAACCAAGTTGGTGCTATCGACGTATTTACTTGAACCGTAATTATTATAAATAATAGATGTGTCTTGAGTATTCTGCGCCGAAGCCACCGTCGTCCCACTTGTCAGCGCGATAAGCTGCTCAGAGTTAGAGCCTGTTAAAGACGTTAACTCATTTGGGATATATTGAGGGACGTGAGCTGTAACTTCATTAGAGTCATAGACATCTGAAGATGCATTAACGGTAAATTCTCTAAGACCACTAAACGCGCCACGCTGAAAGGGGAAATATAGATATGAACCTACGGGGATTGGTTCAACCGTATTGACAGCATCGAAGTTTGTAACCGCTGTAACAGAAACAGTTTTTGGTGTAAGAAGGTCGCCGCCCTTTAGAACAAACTGTGCATTGTCTGAAAAGAGAATCAAATTTTCTTGGAAAGGCTGTGCGCTTCTTAGGTTTGTTACATCATTAGAAGCGACGGTGACATCGATAGGGTCTGCATCGAGTAAGTCAGTTACCGAAGTTCTGAAAAAGTTGTATGACTGAGTATTGGATGTGGGATTATATCCTCCAAAACCTGCTTCTGATAAACAAATATTATCAAGAGCTAAGAAACCTAATCGGTTTTTATATTGAAATAGATTATTAATAGAGTTACCTAAAAAAGATGGGTAGGGATTACTGTCTAAGTCGCCTGCTTTAATTTCGTTAAATGCCATCCTGCGAATTACAAATGTATTCTTGGCTGTAGATACAAGCATACGCGGCATCAAGGAAGAATCTATCTGCGTCGGAATTAAGCCTCCCGCACACTCTACCCAAGAGCCTTCGCCTATCGTGTCGTCGGTGGCTGCATCGTTATCAGCAATCTCAAACTTTACATAGTAGTCATCTTGGTTTAACTCTGCGTCTCCAATAACTTTGACTTTGTAATTATGGGGTGCAACAGTAGGTAAGTCGGCTAGAGAAGAAACTTTACGGTGAACAACACCAAGACCTTCGCCCGATAAACCATCAATACCTGTTATAGTATATGGTGTAGAGCTACCTGTTTTTAGATGTATTAAGTTTCCTACGTGCGTAGTCGTGAAGGAGATTCCGTTGTTTGTAAAACTACTTGTCATCTTAGCCTGTAACGCATCTAAAATGGACACCGAGTCCGCCATATGAGCCTTAGTGGCTGTGCCTTCGTTCTCGCTCGTCCCCGCAAGACTGTTATTAGCTCGGGTTGTCGGACGAGAGTAAATTTGATACGTAGCGCCATTTATTTTAACGCCGTATCTTTTTGTGTAGTCCCCTTGTTTAATAAAGATTAAACTTTCATTACTGAGGTCATTACTGATTGCGGCTGTACTATTATTCGTAGCTACGGATGTGTTTAATACAAACGTCGAGTCTCCTATAGTTAACGCTTTAAGGTTTTGCTGTGCGGTGGCGATGTCTAAATACGTTGATTGAGTATTTACATCATTATTGGTAATAATAAAATCAGTTGTACCTTCTTCTGTTATATCACATTGTACGCCTGTGTCTGCGTTGTGGATTCTTAGAATATTAGCATCTTGAGTGATACAATATTTTTCCGTCTCCGAGCGTTTGTATAGATGAAAGAATGCGTCTTTCGACAAATCAGTATTTATGAGACTGTCCGTTCCCGCACTAGAATCAAAAATAAATTCTGTCGGGGGTCTTTTTTGTAATCCATCCACAATACTACTCAAAGCGTTTTCCTGTTCTTCACATTGTCCGTCGTAACGAACAGCGTCAGGCTGTTGGGAAACTCCTTGTATGAGATTTGGGAGGGATGTATTAATTAAAGGCATTAGGATATGTCAGTATTTCTATTGATTCCAATTCTCTTCGCAACGTCGTAGTTGTCAAACATACTTCTGTTTGAGTGACCACCGTCGGCATCTTCTAGCCTTGCGCGAGCTTGGTATTCGTCTCTAGCGATTAAGGCTTCTAGTTCTTTACTTCCAACTAGACGTCCTTGGAAAATTCGGGAAGCGCGTAGTGTTATATATCTACGGGCTTGTTCATACAGTTCATCCCATTCAAGATAGACCGTTGCTTTCACAACAACATCTTTTGAAAAGATTTTTGTATTATTCTTTCTATCAAATAGAAAATCACCACGCATGGTGACGTCGATAGAGTGGTCGATTGCATCTAACCAAAGTGTGTTAGCAGGAACCGATATACGCCCATCATTAGAAGGCGATAATGTAATTTTGGGAACAGAGTTGAAGTGCCAAGTTTCACTTTGAACTTCTTTGGATACTTCATTTAATGTAGCGAGGGCTGTTGATGCCGACACAGGTAAAGCGACTGCATCGCTGATGGTTGACACAGGGCTTTCACCGATGTGTGCCAACATTGAGTTAACTGCTTCTAGTTGATTTGTAAGTGTGGGCATATTAAAAAAGTTATAAAAAAAAGCCCCCAAGGACACGAAAGGATAATGTCCGAGGGGGCTTAGTTTAAATTACGTTACGCTTTTACGCAGAACGCTGCTTCAGGACGAAGGACGCCATGTCCGACAGCGTACTTAGCAAGCATTGCTGTACCCTGTTTGGTCATGATGTACTCTTGCTCTACAGCGAGGTCAAGAAGCTTGACTGTACCGATAGCACTCTTCTGTCCACCAAGAATTGGAAGAACAGTAGAGAAGTCCTTGTTGTAACCTGTACCGCCACCGTGAACATCATTGTTGACGCCATAGACGCCATCAGAAGCCGCACCTGTAACTGCGCTGAGGTCTGCGCCTGCAACACTTGAGAGGTGGTTGGATTTGACGATTGTGATACCTGCCAATTCAGCAATCTTACCTGTAGCTACAGAACCATTGCCTGCTGCTGTGTCGGTGTTGATTGCGACATTGTCAGTTGTCACCAACTCGTAGTAACGAGAGGGGTCGAGGATAACGAAACGGTCGTCCGAAGGAACATCGTTCTCGTCCATCTTCTGCGCAGCAATACCAATAATCTTGATAATGTCTGCGGCAGCTGAGGAACCTGAGATGCTCTCAGTAGAGAGGTCAACCGTGATACCGCCTTTAGCGCCTGTGAAGGCAACGTCAGCAGCAGTTTCCGCGGCAGCAACAAGAGTCTTCATTGTTGCAAGGTCGAAACGCTTTGCAAGCGCACGTCCCAATTCAGCGGAGTATGTAGAGCGCACATCGAAATGTGACTTTAAGCTGTCCATGCTCGCGACGAATGTAGCGGCGATAAGCATATCATCAATCGAGATTGTACGCTCACCGTGTTTAATTTGTTGTGCGTAGCCGTTACTTGATTCAAGAACGTCTTCGCCAACTGCGAAGTATTTCGCGTCAGTCGAACCAATTACAGGGAATTGAGCTTCCTTGCCACTTGAAATAGTGCGAACGGTATGAAGGTCTTTCATAACATTGCTCTCTTCAAAGGTGGTTAGGATTTCATTACTGAATACTTTGAGAAACAAAGCATCTGAATTTCCTGTGCCATTGATTTGACCTAAACGAGATACGGAATTTACGACACCATTTGCCATAGTTTTATATTCTCCTTATGTAGGGGGTTATTATTATTGTTAGTTGTGCTTTTGTCTTCTCACACATTTCCAAGTATGTTATCCGTCGCAACGGGCATATATTTACTTTGTATAATTAAACGAAATTTATAGAAGAGTTTTACTTCTTCTTTTTCTTAGGAAATCCTTTTTTCATATTATTATAGGACTTACTAGAAACTGTAGATTTTTTCTTAGACCGACTGATTCCTAGTCGTTTACGTCTATTGATATTTTTGTATAGGCTCATAATTTTATGACTTACGCAGGGCTAAAATCTTTCTCTTTCTCTTAGCTCTTTCGCCCTCTCTTTGCTTTTTAATAGCGAGGTTTCTCCTTGCACCCGCAATCGAACCGTGGTTCTGCTGTATCCTTGTCAGCCCTTTCATTGCTGAGTTTATTACTCCTAGATTACTTATCATATTTATTATTATAATGTTTTCTCCCCGCCGCTGTCAGCCCGCCCTTTTTGGACTTGTGCTTTTTGGTTAGAGAAACACCTTTTCTTTTCACTACTTAATTTGTGAAGAGCCAAAGTAAAAACCAATGATGGCATAGAGGGCTTGTACCACGCTCGGATGGAGGAGAAATCCTTGTTGAGTTTCATAAACATTTCTGGCGAATATCCACCAACCCTTAGAGACTTCTACAGTCACGCCGTGGGTTGAGAATGCCATAATAAATGGAACAACAACGATTGCGAAAAGAACCGTAGCAACGATACCTCTACGCACCCAAACGCCACCGCGAGCTGCGGCTTTGTCAGCACTTATATCTGCGCCCTCCTGTTTTCTTAACATGAGTTCGACTTGTGTCTGCTGTGCTTGAACCATAGTGCCGATGAGCTTAAATATAAAGCCACTCACGGCGCCGCCAAACATGGGTAGTAGGGTTTCCATAATTTATTAGATGTTAGATATTGCTAGTCGTTGTTCAACTTGACTGCGGTATGCGGGGTCTGTTGTGTATTGCTTTGAGCGCATTGCTTCAGTTACCTGAGCGCGGGATGCGAACGGAGCGATTGCTGCACCATTAGTGGAGCCTTGCATAGGTTTAGGAGCGGCGCCACCTTTGTATTGTGCGTACAAGGCTTTAACAGCAAACTTAGCTTGGTCTACTGTACCACTCTCAACGGTATCATTGTATGCGTTGAGGTCTGCGTCAGACAAGGATTCACCCGCCCACTCTGACATCGCTTCATACTCTGACTTACCGCCAATCTCACTAAAGATAGCTTGAGATTGTTGTTCAATAATTGCTTCTTGTCCTGCAATGTATTGGTCAACCATATCTTTCCCTAAACCAACTTCATTGAGTTTCTCGTAAGTTGCTTCAGAGAGTTGTCCGTCATTAGCAAATTCAGCGGTCGCATCTTCGATTGTACTTTCTTGCGCTGCTTCTTCTGCTGTTGACTCCGTTACTTCCGTTTCTTCTTCTTCGGAAGTGTCTGCTTCTTCGTCACTAGATTTTTTACCTTCTAGCTCTGCGTAAGCCTTCGCCATATCTTCGGCGGACTGAAATTTCTCAGGGAGCCACTCAGGGCGGTCTTCTGAAACTTCAGGGGTTGTTCCTTCGGCTACTGCTTCAGGATTTTCTTCTGTTGCTTTGGCATCAATTGCCGCCGCTTCAGCTTCAAGAGAGATATTCTCTGAAGGGGTATTATCGTTTATTTCTACTTTTTGGTATTCTGCCATAATTACTATTCACCTTGCTATGTTGATTTTGAGTTATTGTTCTTCTGCCTGAACGTTTGGGTCGTTCGGTAAATCAGCTAACGCCTTAACTCCTGCGGGCGCTACTTTTTGCATTAATTGCATTTGCTGTGCTTGCTCTTGTTCGGCTTGCATAGCCTCTGCGTCTTTGATTAGCCCGTCGGTTTTAATACCAAGAGCCGTAGCTCTACGGGAAAAGTATTCATTTACATTAACAAACTGTGCGATAGCTTCGGCGCCAACAATTTGGGCGGCTCCTGCTAAGAACAAGTCTAGCTTCTGTAAATCATTACCGCGTCCTAGAGCTTCAACACCTGTAATGATAACAGGATTGACAACATCTTTAGGAAGCTTCGGTAGTTTCTTAGTCTTGTTAAGGACTGCTAAGAGTCGGTTAACGAGGGGGAGTTGTAATTCATTACTTAACAACGAATACAATCCACCTAAAGCGCTCTCTAGTTCTTGAGAGAGCATTCTGATTTCTTCTGCTGTAACACGGTCTGCGTTACGGACAACTCCTGAGGTTAGGAGGAAAGCCTGCCCTAGTCTGTCCTTGATGACATTAATAGTTTCTTGGGCAACTCTGAAGTCAGCGGCTTTCTGAGTTTGTAATACTGTGACGTCAGCGGCGTTGCCTTGGACGATAGCGCCATTTTCGGCTTCTGCCAAAACTTTTCCACGGGTCGTTCCGTTAGGATTAATTAAGAATAAAGTCTTAGCGGCAATCGCGGAGCCTTCGACAATAGCTTGTGTCAAAGCCTCTAAGGATTGTAGGTCGCCTAGGTATTCTTCTACGTAACCTCGACCATAATCTTCGCCGTCTATTTTTGAGAATCGGAGAGCAATGAAAGGAGATTTTTCAATATCGAACGAGCCTTCTGTCTCAGGGATTCGTACGCCGTTAATATCTTGGTAAATATGCCATTTATTGTCTTCTCTAATGCAAGCAGTAAAGAGTTCACATTCTTCGCTAGGCGCTTTACCTGAAGCGAGAGATGCTTGTTTAATTTCGTCAGAGAGTGTTTCATAAGATACTGTTTCCTTGGTTGCAATTTTTATTACGTTACCCATCGGGTCGCGTTTGATGACATAACGGTCTAGGTGGAATACACGCATACCTCCTTCATCGGGAAGATACACAAGCGCATTACCTGTGACCACTAATTGTTTGAGAGCTTCGTGAATACCTACACGATACGACTGCTGTGATATTTCACTCATTACAGTCTCCTCAACTTGTTGTAGGGATTTTTCTATCTCAGCTATAAGCTGTTCGTCGGCGCCTTCTTCCTTGATTGCAAATGAATCAATATTAAGACGAAAGAATGGGGCGTTCGGTGGTAGTAGAGCTAGTAGTAATTTAGATGCAAGGTTGTTAACTCCACGCGCACCGACGCCCGCAAAAGGTGTGTCTAGGCGGCTAGATGCCCCAAAGCCTTCTTCAGGCATAATGTAGGGGAGTGTGAGCTTGGAAGCTACACGCGCTCTATCTAAGTAGGAGTTTCTATTACCCTCACATTTGGAATAGATTTGCTCTGCTGTTTGATAATTCATATTTATTCGCCTGAGTCAACGAGTTCTCCGTCAACTTCAGGTTCTTCAGTTTCAAATTCGGAGGCTTGGATGTCAAATCCTAGTTCATCTCCTTTAGCGATAATTTCTTCAACCGTAGTTTTTAAAATTAAAAAATCGTGGTTAGCTGTAAGGACAGAACCCGCACCCGCAATTCCAACTGTGTAAGCAGTCTGTGCCTCATCATAAGTAAGCCAATAAAGCTCATTTGTTATTTCTACTTCAATCATAAATATTCTACTCCTCCACCATCGTTTATTGTTCCATTACCTAACTTTTGTTTTAGAACATTACGCGCTTTAAATCCCATAAATAGTGAATTATAAAACTGTCCGTGTCTAAAATAATTTGATTTGGATTGCGTATTCCCTGCTCCTGAGTGAAATGTCGTAGCAGAACTTTTAGGGTCTTGAATGTTTTCAGACCACCTAAGAAGTAATTTAGTGTAATCTAAGGTTGTCATAGCTGCCTTCCAAAACATTTGGGATAGGTTAGTTACACGTCTTACGTCTAACTTATCGCAGTTAACATTAAGCTTTTTATTGGCGGTGTTACTTGGATTGTGGTTTCTAAATGTACCACCTAAATTCGTCAGGTTATCGGCTTTAAAATTAAGAAAATCAACATCTGTCAGGGCGCTATTATCTGCAAAAGTATTGTTTAATGAATTAACAACTTCAGTACCGTTTTGAGTTTTATAACTAACTTTAGTTAATTGAGGATGGTTTTTAAATCTATACTTAAAAGATTCAGGAAACCATCCATTATTACCAAATTTAATCTCTTTAATATGATTTCTCCAAAATAAGGCGCCAACTCTAGTTGGTTGAAGTATAGGACAGTAGCCTCTAATAGTTATTGTTGGGCTATATGTTTCACCTTGTCCAATTCCGTGGTTAGCGAATGTATACACATGCACAAGAGACGCCGAACGAAAAGACCCTCTTTTATATTCATCCGATGTCCCATCTCCCCAATCAACATTAAAATGAAAATGTTTAGGAAAGAAAGCATTAGGATTATCTTCGCCACTCACGACGGGTAATCCTGTAGCACTATAAGCGACTCTATAGGCAGGTATTATTACAGTACGACTAGTATCTGAAGAATTGAGACGGGTAAATAATAGTTTAAATTCCGTTCCTGAGCCAAACCCATTAACACCTGCACACGGTTCTTTTGTGACAGGGCGCGCCTGAGGGCTAATTTGATACATTAATCAAAATCTTGAACTGAGGTATAAAACACGGAAGCCGAATTAGCGGACGAAACTACAATCCGTAATTGGTTAGCATTTGTTTTGAATATAATACCACCTGAAGCAGATAAAGAAGCGCCCACGATGTCATAGAAGCTTCCATTTATATTTTGTTGTAGGGTTACAACAGCATTATGCCAAGTAGATGTTTGTACTAGCATATCGCCTTCACCGCCGTGCCAAACAAAAGGTTCGCCGACGGTGTCGCCTGTATATTCTTTTATAGATGCACCCATTAGTAGTTTACTCCTGTTCCACCAGACGTACCCGTATTAATAGTAGGACGCTGTACAGTTAAAGATGCAGTTCCGCGCCTTTTGGTGGCTTTACGGGTCGCTCTTTTATTTTCTGTATTCAGCTTCTTCACCTTCTTTACGGGAGGGGGTGGCGGAGCGGGGGCGGGGATGGGTTTAGGCATCTTTGGTTTTGACATGCACATAATTATTTATTCCAGTCTGATTATATTGTTTGATTGTTCTTCTCTCTTAGAGATTAGAAAGCGAATAACGGAGCGTTGCCCGCTATAAAAGTCCATATCCCGAAGGTCTGTTTGCTGAGTGAAATCTTTCATAGGAAACACTTCATCAAGCTTATTTAATAAGTCCTCAGGGACAATCGGAAAAGGCAACTGCATAGCATCTTTCATATAATCCTACTTTCTTGGTGGTTTTATGTCGTTTAGTTCTTCGGGAAGGTGTCCTTCTTCAATCCATTGCTTAGTCTGAATAAGGCACATGGCGTTCCAGATGATAGCGCCGCCGTGGTCTTCAGCGGTGTCGTCTTCCATAAGTTGCCAGAGATGTCTATACAGACTGTCAATATAACGACTTACGGGAATACCCTTCTGCCAATTATCTCGACCGTATTTTGTGGCGCCATCCTCAAACCTCTTAGCGACAGCTCGTAAAGCTGCGATAGGAATTAAAGATGGCATGCCTTTACCGCTCATCGCGTCGCGTACTGCACCTGTGTCGAACTCAGAGCGCGAACCTGAGTCGGGTAGTATTGGGTCAATCTTGCTCATAAGGTGTCCAAAGTCTAATGTTTTTTGTTTCTTCATTATAATCCCCTTTCTGAAGGATGTAAGCTAACTGAGCATTCATAAGCGCGTCGGCTTCTGTCTGCCCCTTCTTTTCGTATTGAGAAACAACCGTCTCCCATGTGTAGCCTTGTTTATCTAAAAGCTTCTTAGCTGTAATAAGTCCTATACCTACACAACCTGCGTAGCCGTCGACGCTGTCGCCCGCTAGGGTTTGTATGAGGTGGAACTGTCGGGCTTCTTCTTTTGTATTTTTAATATACTCACCCTTTAAATGGTTAAACCATGTTATAGGAAGTGTGTTGAAGTCCTTGTCCCCACTCACCGCAACATACTTTCGCGGATGTTTGGTGCAGAGGATTCCGCACAGGTCATCCGCTTCCATATTCTCAGCGATTGTTGTTGGGTAGTTATTAGAAGTAAAGTCCCTGACCCATTGCAGACCCATAGGCTTTCTCTTGCCCTTACGGTTTGCTTTGTAGAGGGGAAACAACTTATTTCTAAATGTTGTTTTAGGAGAGAGAATAATATGAACATCGTCCGTATTAGTCTTCTTCTTTATATTAGTAATAAAAACGGACACCTCTTTCATGAGGCTCGATTCTGTGGTGTGTAGTGTCCACAAATCATCTGTCCATTTGGTTTCAACTTCAGATGCGAAGCAGGCTTTGTAAGCCATCATATCTCCGTCAATTATTGCTGTCTTGTGCATGGTGTATTGTGTTTTTGATTACTTTGATTTCTTCTAAGATTTCATCTTCTAAGATTTGTAACTTACCTAATTCTTTGGTGAGTTCTCCTAGCTTGACTCTCTTCTTTTCTAGGCGGGCTGTGAGTCCCTCTAGGTAAGCTCTGTTTAAATCGTCGTTTAAGTTAATGGACATTAGTGTGTCTCCTTCCAATTAAGACCTATTGAATATTCACCATCTAATGGGCAATCGAAATCTAAGACTTCCCCTGCCTGCTTGATGGCGTCTACGAATTGCTGACCTAGTTCGTCAGCGTCATCGGCGTTACAACTAAACTGAACTTCATCATGGACGTTAGCGTGCATGGTGTAGGGTTTAGTAGCTGTATTAACAAACTCGCATAGAGCTTGTTTCATAATGACCGCACCTGCACTTTGTAAAAGTAAGTTAAGGGCGGAGTGTGGCGAACGGCAAGGTAGTTTCCTGCCGTCTAGCCCGCGTAGTTGTCCGTATTGTTTAACCTTACGACGCACAGCGTCAGTTAAATAACGAACAGCAGGATTCTTTCGCATAAAGTTATCTTTGAGGCGGGAACCTTCGTCGGCAGAACCATTAACAATGGAACCAATCTTGGCGTCGCCCGCTCCGTAGAGCCATGCGTAGATGAAGGTCTTAGCATCGCTACGTGTGGGTAGTCCTGCCGCCTCTTGGTTAGAAGTGTGAACGTCACCTTCCGTTACAATTTTTGCGTAGGCTCCTTTATCGTATGCTGCCAAATAGTGTGCAAGACATCTCAGCTCTAAGCCAGACGCATCCGCACCAACTAATACTGAACCTTTGGTAGCAGTAAACAACTCACAACACTCGGCGCCGTAGGGAGAGTTAGTCGATGGTATCTGTCCCATGTTAGGACTACGGTGTGAGCATCGTCCGCTTATAGTTCCGTTAGTGTTTACAGAACCGTAGATGTGTCCGTTGCGCTCTGATGATAGCCACGCTTGTTTGCCTTCTGATATTGCACCTAGTCTTTTAGATACTAATAAATATTCTAAGAGCTTCTCGGATTGCTCTGTGCCAATCTCTTTAAGAACAGCTTCGTTGATTGCAGGGCGCTTACCTTCAAAGTAATCAGGTTCCCATCCCGCCTTCATAAGTCTGTCAGCGATTTGGTCACGACTGTTAGGATTGAATGGTATCGTCCTAGTCTTGAAGTCTCCCTTCTTACATTGCTCAGGTTTGTAGCCCGACTCAATCATAGCTTTCTTAGTAGGGAACTTGTTGCCCGCGGGGTCTACCCACCAACGACTCTTGAGTGTCTCTACAGCAGAGTCAAAAACTTCCTGTAACTCCTCGCTCAGTTCAGCGCGGCGCTCCATGAGTTGTTGATTTAGTTTCTCAGCCTTCTTAACGTCGAATGGAAAACCATTATGCTCCTGCTTGCGAATAGTCTTAGCGAAGTCGTGTTCAAGCTTAACCATTCTTTCGTCAGGGTTAGTTGCCATCAACCAAGTGTATAGCGCGTCGGTAACTCTAACGTCCTGCTCGCAGTAGTCCTGCATGGCGTGTGACCACTCAGACCAATCCGAGGTTTCGCCATACTCTCCTTTATGAAGATTAAGACGAGTACCCCATGCCTTCAAGGAATGAGAACCAATTAACTTTGTAGGGAAGTCATCTCTTTTAAAATCATCGTTGCGTAGGTCGGAATAAATACAACGAGAAAGAAGAATAGTATCTGTTAGATTAGGATGTCCAAAACCATACAACTTGAAAAGCGCGGGGATATCAAAGCTGACAATGTTGTGTCCGATAATTTCATCGGCGCCGTTTAACATTTCAATGCCTTCGTGTATATTCCCTCCGCCTTGGTTATTGAAGGAGTGCATAGTTCCTTCGTTGCGGTCGTAGATGGATAAAACGAAAACTTCTTGGAGGTCGGTAAGCCTAGCCCAATCTGTTATTCCGTTTGTTTCGATGTCTATAATATATTGTTTCATATGTGTGTTACTTCTTTTTTTGGTGTGTGTTTTGTATTAATGTGTTCAATGGAAGTAGAACGCCGATTGACGTATTATTGTCGCCTCCTGTTCGTTCTGCTGCTGTTCCTTTGAGAGGTTCAATGAGAACCCTGAGGTCGTCCGTAGCGATAAGCAAGAATAAATTTGCAATTTTAAAACACCAATAATCCGCCTCGCTTGTACTGATACCGCTGTCTTTCCCTCTGGATTTAAATTCGATAAATAAGTTGCCCGTAGTCTTAGCTTTGAAATCCGTCTTAACTTCGACTGTCGCGTTTTCAAAAATTTCTCCAAGAGCTTCTTCGGCAACCTTACCAACGGCAAGGTCGTACCTAAAATTTGAGTTATATTGCATATATTAGAATGGTTCATTATTACTTTGCGGGGTGAGGGATGTAATTTCATGTATGCGTCCTGTGTTAGGGTTGAAGACAACATCGCAGGCGAGTCCTGTCTCTCCTGAAAATCTATTCTTGAGAACTCGGAGTTTCGTCACGTTGCTAGCATCTTCGTCTTGTAAATTTCTTTCACAACCAATCACGCCATCGGATAGCTGTGCGATACTCGCGCTTCCTCTTAGGTGTGCAAGACTTGTGGCGGCGCCTTCTTCGTGTCCGCGTCCTTCAGGTCGTTTAAGATGACTAACTAGAACCATTCCTATTCCTGTCTCTTCAACTAACGAGCGAAGGGATGTCATAAGGTTATCAATGATGCGGCGTTCGTCTCCGCCTTCCATTCCTGAAACAACAATGGAGATGTGGTCTAAGAAAATATACTCGACCTCTAAAGCTTTACAAAGGTAACGAACTTTCGCTATGAGGTTGTCAGACTCTAGTGAACCCCAATGGTCGTAGAGAAAGAATCTTCCTGAGCCTACGGTCTTATTGAAGGCTTCATTGTATTCATCATCAACAGCTATTGGGTCGAGGTGTAAGAGCCTATTCATCTCTAGTCCTATAATAGAATTTGCTGTGCGCTCTATGCTTTCTTCAAGGGCAATGTAGCCTATCTTCTTATCCGTTGTAGATAGAATATGGTGTGCAATCTCCTTACATATCTGCGATTTACCCACACCACTTCCCGCACAAAAAGTTACAATTTCCCCCTTACGCAATCCTCTAGTCTTTTCGTTAAGACCTGAGAAAGGATAAGGAACACTTTGAAATATTTTAGGATTAACTAATCTATCGTAGATGGCTGTTCCCGCTACAATACCATCGGGAGTCCATACCTGTGCATCCCAGAAAGCAGACACCAACTCTTTAGCCCGACCCGCAACTAACATTTCGCTAGGGTCTTTGAGAGGTAGCTTTGCAATCTTACATTTACCGAAGGGTAGAATTTGTGCCGCTTCTTGTGCCGCCGCTTTGCCTACCTCATCCATATCAAACATAAGAATGATTTCCTCAAACGTATCTAACCAATTTAGATGCCGTTGGAAAATACTCTTCGCATTCTGTGCGCCGTTGGGTAGCGACACGACAGGATACATAGCCTTACCACCGCCTAAGATTTGAGCAGTTGTTAAACAATCTATCTCGCCTTCTACTATAGTAAGTTTCTTACCGCCGCTAGGAAATAAGTTCTGTCCGTAAAATACTTTGACGTCGCCGATACAACTAAATGATTTATCTTCAAAGCGTAGCTTCTGTCCTACAACTTCTTTTGCGTCGTTGCGATAAGTTGCAACGTGACAAGGCTTACCGTTAACGGATGCTATTTTATAATCATAGCGTTGGCATATATCTTCGTGCAACTTTCGTTGCGTGATTGGGAGAACTGTTCCTGATATGAAATTAGTATTTTTAGGTGTTGGTGTATTCAATGTGTGTGTTGTGTTAGATGGTGTAAATTCACCGCAGGCAAAACATTTTGTTGAACCGTCGGTGTTTAATGATAGCGCGTCTGTGGAACCGCAATCATCGCAGGGCATATGTGTTTTTATAAAATCCATGAAGAGGGAATTACTTTCTCGCACCAAAGGAAACCTCTCTTATCACACCAAGCGGCGTAAGTAGTTTTAGATTTCTTTGATAATTTGTTATTTGCATTTAAGAAGCAAAAACGAATATCAGCATCGGGATGTGCCTCTCGTACCGCAAGGTGTTTTGTGCGGTCGCTAGGTTCCCAAAAGCCTTTCGCTTCCACAATGACCCCATTCGGTAGAATGAAGTCAGGCGTGTAGACGCGCTCGACCGTGTAAGGTAATCGCAAGGTTTCGTAGGAGAAGTTGACCTTAGCTTGTTCAAGAGCCAACGCCAACCTCTCCTCGAAACGGGAGCGATACTTAGAAAGGAGAGGTTTGCGACGGTTGTACCTCATCTTCTTCCAATACTTCACCAAAGGTTTCACCTGATGCGGTGTAGCCTTCCGTAGCTGTAAAGCCTGTTGTCTCATATTCTTTCAACTCAAGAATCTGAACAGCTTTAAGGCGTAGGGTATAACCAAAGCCTTGTGACGGAACAAACCAAGTGTAGGGAGTGACGCTCATCTTGAGCTTTGTGCCACTACCAATCTTAGGTTCGTTAGTGATGGGTTTTACATTCGCATCGAATAGAGCAATCTTAAATTCCACAACGCCGTCTGGGTTGTCGGCTGTTGGTGCAACATTAATTTTAGCAGCTTGCTTTGCAAAGATTTCAAACTCGCCCGCATCGTTAATTTTAACGGGGGTGTTAGCGCGTTTGACTTCTTTACCTTGTGCGGTGCAAGTAGCTTTATATGCTTTCTCTACGATAGGTTCTAGTTGAGCTTGGAATGCTTTGAAGTCATTCTCGCTAACTGTTATACGACAGCTGTATAAGCCATCGGCGTTGAACTTTGTGTCAGGTACAATCAACTTTGGGTAGATTGAAGTTCCGATTCCTGTTGTTAGGGTTTGTGCCATTTACGTATTTCCTTTCTTGGGTTTATTATTGTTGTGTATTCTCATCATGAGAAGAAGTATTCACTCTCTTCAACTGCCGACGGATTTAAGTTTCCGTAGTCAGGTAAAAGGGGAAATGAAATTTGTGGGTGTTGCTCTTGTAGTTGATGAACAAAATCTTTTAGGAGGTCAACACTAAACAACGATGAACATTCTTTTCGTATTATTTTATTGAATGCCTCACAATTAGGAGCGTGCGTTCCGTATGAATCGTGAATCATACTAAAGTCCCACACGTCCGCCTGAGCGTTTGCGGCTAGAACAGATTTCGTAAGTAACGACGCATCAACAGAATGCACAAAATTAGGACTGATGCTCTGTTTGTTTTTCTTTACTGATACCTTGTCACTCTCCTTACGGAAACTTACATAAGTTGCTGTGCCGCTTATGTTGGTCTTAACTTCTTGATTACTAAAACCAAAATAACTTTGTTTAACGGGGAAGCCTGTAGGTGTTTCCCAATAAATAGCTTTGCCTTCTTTAGCTACAAGCCCTGCACAAGCCTTCAGCCAATTCATACACTCAGTTGGCTTCTTTAAAACTTCGTGCATTGCGCGCCAAGCTAACTGAGACAAATATCCTGTAACAGCATAGCGGTCATTTTCAGCAAAAGGATTAACTAACTTTTTCTTGCGTAGTTTATCTTGATACCATTCATCTATGTATGCACGACAACTATAAAACGTAGAGCCGTATGGCAATGTCATAACAGGACGCTTTAGAGTTGTGCGGTCGATACCAAAGTCTAACCACTTGCGGGACATCTCCGTATTGTCTTCTCGTAAATATTCTTTTACCTTGTCAGCAATATCTCCGTAGATGTCTTCGGGTGTAACAGTTGGTAGAACATTTGTAGACTTGGCGCCATGTTCGTCGCGCATTAATAATGATAGTATCTGAAGCCCGTTGTTTGTGGCATCCATAGATACAGGTAGATAAGTATTCAACTTACCTTCCCTACAATACTCTGCCCATTCAAAACACCACGCTAAGAACTGCCACGGTTTATCCGCATGTTCATATTCTCGACATTGCGTTGGATTGTCTGCTATCTTGAGCGCGGTGCTTTCAAAATCGTATGCCCACGTTTCACGTTCATCTAAACTTACTTTGTCATTACCCCAAAGGTTCGCGCCGTGTATTGCTAACCATCGGGCGTCCTCTTCATTTTTAATTTTAGCGGAGCGCGCGAAGTGTAGTAACCCGCGAGCGTAGTCGGCTGACTGAACATTCAGGAATGATGGGATAGAATAAACACGACCCCTGAAGTCACATTGATGAGGCATGAAAAATCTTTCATCCTCAAATTTATTAGCTAAGAACAAAGTCTTGGCAACTAACATACGCCTCGACCTTGTAGACAAATTAAGCTCATAAATCTTCGCCGCCTCACGGCGCCAATCTCTATTAACAATCGGGTCTGTTTTAAAATCAAGGGGGATGGGCGGGAACGTCTCGTCCTTACGGTTTGGGAGTTCGCCTATAGACAAGTTATTATCCCACGCCCATCTCATGGTTTCCAATACTTTACTGTTAACCCGCCAAGGGGTCTGCTGTATAAGGTTAACAGCTTCCATCGGTTCTTTAATCTCACCTTGGATATCGCGGAGGAAATGCATATCCGTAGTTTTGATAAAGGGAAGATTGGGTAAGTGATACCCTTCAGTATTGTAACCCCCTTCGAAGACATTGTTCTGCCACGGTCGAGGGAGTTCGACGGTGGGAAGCCAAAAAGGCTCAAGTAGTTCTCTGTCTCCGTTGTAATCTTCAATCCACTTGAGAAGCTGAGGGGTCGCGGAGACGAACCTCACAGGCTTTTTCCCACGGGTTTTTAAAATATAAATATATTCTATTATCCCTGTCGTAGACCGAAGAATCTCTACCATGTTGACGCCCATATTGAGTTTGTCGCGGATTGACCACTTCACCCATTCAGGCATCAAGCCTTTCTTAGCTTCGTGAGCCATTGACCCACGCACATGACGTATCTTTTGTTTCTGTCCCTTACGGCGCTTGGCGCCTAGTAGAATGCCTTTACCTTTTTGCTCGTTCTCATCTAACAAGAAGCGGCATCTAAGTTCATTCTCTATTTGTGCGCCGAGGTAAATACCTACTTGCGCTAGGGGACGATTCTTGGTTATGCTGTCAAGTATCGCTTTGATACTGATGTAACCAATAACCTTTGCATCTAAATTTTGAGCGTCTATTTGGTAACGCGCTTTGCGGTCATAGAAAGCAACCTTCTCTTTCCAATCTTCGATACCTTTTGTGAAATCGGGGAGGACTCCACGCATCAATCGCTGACCGTAGTTCGTCTCTATCTCCGCATCTCTTTTCCTTGCGGACTCTACCTTACCCCTGTATCTTCCTACCCCCATGCTGTGCATGTCGGCGTTTAAAGTTTTCTGTGTAATATCCCCCATAGTCGCAATAGTGTCTTCGGATTGTCAGGTAGTCAATATTAATTACAGATGTGCAATTAATAAAGTATTGTTCACAAACCTTATTTAACAAGCGTTTTCACATATGAAACGATTACGCCACTCTGGCAGCGTAGAGGTCAGGAGTTCGACCCTCCTATCCTCCACCAAAATCATTGAAAATCAACAATTATTAGTTTCATATGTGAAAACATCCTGTCAAAAGGATTGTCAATTTGTCTAAATAAAAGACAATTTGTCAAAAGATTGTCAAAGAATTATTCAGTCTCGATACCGTTTTCTAACAGCCGTTCCTTCATTCTTCCAATCTTATTTTTTAGTTTCTCAATGTCTTTATTAAGCGTTTCGTTTTGCGTAGTTAAGACTTCGCACATTTTTGTCATCGCATTTAGACCACGCGACAGCACTTGTTCAGCAGTTTTATCAAACATATATTTATTGTTGTTGGTTTCTTAGTTCGTAGAAGTTTGGGTAGTTAAAAGACCGCCGCCATTTATGATAGCAGGAGGAGGATACAAGGTGAGACTCGCAGGCTTCCTTAGATGACATCCCTTCAAGACGTAGTTTATCTATTGCATCGCAAAGTTCACGGCGTTCGTCGTCGTCGGAGCCGCTAGTGAGATGGCTAGAAAGCTTAGATAGATAATCATCAGTTCCGTGTTCTTCTCTGAATCGTTCGTTGTCTTCAAACTCTTTTTGAATACGTTGTTCAGCATAGGTAATAAAGGAGCTAACCTGCTCCGCGGTTGTTTCATATGACATAGTATGTGTGGTTTATTGTTGTAGTGCATCCAAGCCGACCATCAATCCATCAGGTGCAAGCTTGGCGTAAATCATTGTTGTCTCAATCTTAGCGTGTCCCATCCAATCCTTAACGACTGTAATTGGTACTCCTCTTTGAACCATCCTACTCGCGCAGGTGTGGCGGGCAATATAAAAAACAAATTCTGGGTCATTATTATTTAAGAAATCTCGGATGATATCCCAATGTCTTCTGCATTGTCCCTTATCCCAAAACGCCCACGGAAATGTTTTGTTATTCTTTTGTGCGTATTGGTATGCGGTGTAGGCACGCGTTGTTAACGGAATACTACGGGCGCCTTTAGTTCCTGTCTTTGACTGAGACGCTTTGATGTCTGCTATGTAGCATTCGCGGTTAGGGTCGAATCGGATTTGATTAGCGTTCAAGCGGCGCGACTCTGATGGGCGCATGCCTGTATCAATCGACCAAAACAAAAACTGTTTAAAGAATAAAAAATCTTTCTGAGTGTTGTGTAGCCTGACATCTAAAGTATCCATTGCGGAGGTAATTTCTTTCTCGTCTTCAACTGACCAAAATATCAAGCGCTCGTTGTTTGTAGAAAACCGAGGTATCTTAGGTATGATATCTAACCAACCACGGTCGTGTCCATACTTCAATGCCTGCTTGAGCATACCCAACTTACGATTGAGGGTCGAGGGTTTGTAGCCTAGCCTCTTTAAGTGCGTAACAAAATCATCCATGTGCGTTGTCTTTAAAGCGCGCGCGGAGACGTCACCGAAGTATTCTTTTAACTTTTTAATCTCATACAAGCAGTTTTGTTCTTGCTCCATGCCTTCCCAAACATTTGTAAACACAGTGTCAAGTACGTCCGACAATGTTTTACCTTGTTTAGTTCCTTCTACAATATCTTGTAGAGAGAGGTTTAAGGCTATGCGGCGTTTCATTTCCGCTTCCCAAGCCACCGCCTCGACTTCTGTATTGAAGCCTTTACGGTGACGCACGCCTGTCTTCATAAAGTCAGCTTGGTATTGATTTCCTACTTGTCTAATGCTCATGGTGTTAATGTGTCTAATAAATCTAACTTCAAAGCTTTTCCTTTTTCGGTTAGAGATAAAAGTCTGTGACGCGCATCAACTATGTCAATGGTTATATTAACAAGACCTAAATTAAATAGAACTTTGCACGCGCGAGTCATTCTTGTAGCTGACACTTGCATATCGTTTCGCATGTCTACAATAGAGATTTTATTTTTGGCTGCGAAACAGTACCAAAGTATTTCAACGGTAATTAAGTCTATGTTCCCAAGCGTCCTAAGGAGGATTTTTCCTCGTTGGATGGAAGCAGATGAAAAAAGACCATCGGAATGGGTAAAATCGAACTCTGTATTCGCGAACCCCTGTAAAGTTGTTTCGTACTCGTCTGACATCATAGAATCTCCCTTTTCTATTGTTATCAATATAGCAGATATTCTCATAACTGTAAAGATACCATACGGTGTATCCCATTCTTAGCTTAGTCAAAACCCCATTATCTCACCCCCGTCTTTACTATATTCATGCTCCTCGCGAATCGATTGATTCATAATTTGCATTAAAAAATAAAAACATTATCAAAAATGTAATATTATCACAAATGAAATTTTTGCATAGATGCAAGCGTTTGGGTATGCGGGCTTTTTTGGGCATGCAGGCGTTTGGGCATGCAGCGCTCCCCCTCGGCGGCGGCGGGCGGGCGTCGAAGATTTTGGAGCGCTTCGCGCGCTCAAAATGATAGTCATTGGGCGCGAGGGACGAGCGGACTTCTAGCCCGCCGCAGGCGTTCTGTATTGCGCGAGGGACGAGCGGAAGACCAATCGGAGCGACGAAGGAGCGGAGGAAATTTTTTGGGGACGTGAACGGCGGCGGGAGAATGTGCGGTGATAGTCCAAAAAAAAGCGCGCCCCATTACGAGACGCGCCTTGCATTATTATTATTATTATTATTACGAGATTGAAACTAGAACAACAAAGAGCGAGACGCCCGCGAGTGCCTAGCATTAAAGGAATAAGCATTTTAGTGTAAGGGATAATCTATGTTTGTAAGTGACTTGTCCCAACATTTGCGGCACGTCATACAGCGCCCGCCTTTTTCTTGGGCGTCGCAGATGTGCGCGGAGTCGGTGAAGTCAACTGTGGATGTGTGAACGCCCATCGCCTCGGCTGTTGCCAAAGGCGGAGCGGAGCTTTTAAAATACGCTGACAAACGTATTATTAAATTATCGGCAACTGTCTCGCTGTCTGTAAATTCCTGCACGATTTTATATTCGCGGGTAGGAATCCAGAATTTGACATTAGGCAGCGCAAGCGCAATCGCATTGATTGCTCGCAAATGTTCGACGCTTTGCAAGTCGCCGCTATCGTGCCATCTAAAAAAGCCGCTTTGGTTTGTGTTGTGAATGAGCAACGTCATATCGGCTTGCCATGCTTGCAAGTCTTGCGTCACTTTTTCAAAACGTTTTTCTAGTGCATTCTTAACGCTCGGCATGTTGTAAAAACCTTTGAGCGCATAACAATTTGCACAAGTGCTTTTCCCTGCCTTGCGGAGTTTCGAGCCTGTAATACATTTCTGAGCGGGTAGAGAATAACCCTCGCAAGGCATCTTTGACGGCTTCGATAAGCCACCGACGCGCGCGGAAAGTTCTTTAACCTCGGCGGGCTTTAGATATTCAAGCGTTTGCATTGTCAATTTGCCTTTCTAAATTGCGAAGCCATGTTCTTTTTGTGACTTGTTTATCGTATAACTTCAAAGGTTCGGTGAGCCTCACGACCTCGCGCCCGTTTTTTAAAGTTACTGTTTCGCGCCGCATTTCGCGCCCGTCGTAAATCGTGCCGCGCTTTTCGTGCGGGTAGTAGTGTCCCCAAATGTTTTTATAGTTCATTGGGCGCTTTCTATTAAGGTTGACAAGGTGCGGAG
>TARA_R110002153_G_scaffold82780_2_pt1 | contig 23981 bp, 19 predicted proteins | sample TARA_R110002153 | Tara Oceans TARA_R110002153 (sample SAMEA4398193) | marine metagenome | biome: Polar Biome; feature: [SRF] surface water layer (ENVO:00010504); material: water (ENVO:00002006), including particulate matter (ENVO:01000060) such as... | depth 5 m | reverse complement strand
CAACTTTTGCAATTGGAACACCCCGACGCCAACGTGGGAAAGATTAGCAACCACATGGACTTGAATATACAGGAATTGGCAACACTGAGTTTTTCAGGGCACTCAACTGTCACAAATATAAGGGCACAAAACATCAAGTTGCAGCCAATCACTGTTGCTCATCTAGGCCAAGCAAATGTGCCAAACAATACAGTATCCAGTCAGCATAAAATTAACGTAGAGCAAGGTTTTTTAATTGAGCTAAAGCAGCAACAAACTAAGGCAAAGCTACAAATTGACCAGCAAGATATGCTTGCCTTAACAAACATAATGTCACAACTGGAAAACGAGCTCATTATTGAACAAGGTAATCTGTCGGCCAGTATAGAATTTTCCCTACCTCAAGCAGACCAATCTTTTATCGCACAGGGCAAGGCGGATTTTCAAGGAGTGTCAGCAAAGTACCAAGACTATGTTCTAAATAACATAACTTACCAAACGCCACTCACTTTTGATTCAGCAGGACTTCAGTTAAGCGAATCTACTCTACACATTGATTCTATTGATGTAGGAGTGCCAATTTCACAACTTAAAGCCAATGTTATTGCCAAGGACAGCGTACTTCGTTTAAAGCAGGTTCAGGGCGAGATCTTCAATGGTAGCTTTTCAACCAGTCAATTATGGTTAGATGGAAGAAATCAGCAGGTTTCTATTAATTTCCAGAATATTGATTTGGCTCAGGTTGTGGCACTGCAACAACAACCAGGCATCAAAATTACTGGGAATATTAACGGCGATTTACCATTGATTATCAACAAGCAAGGAATAAGCATAGAAGAAGGCTGGGCTTCGAGTCTATCTGGTGGGAAATTAACTATAGTGGATAACCCCTCCTTTGACTCTATTAAAGCCCAACAACCTGAATTGGCATTATTGGAAAATCTTGATTTCACCCAGCTCAAAAGCAATGTGAAATTTACCCCAGATGGCTGGATATTTTTTGATTTTTCCCTAATAGGTAACAACCCTGATAAAAAGCAGGGAGTTAATTTTAATTATAGTCATCAAGAAAATATATTTTCTCTGCTAGAGTCGATACGATTAGTTAAATCAGTAGAAAATAAAATTGAACAGAAAATAACTCAAGGTGAAAAAAAGTGAAAATAAAATATTTGGTGCTTGTGGCGATCGGGTTTCTATCTGCTTGTACACACACAGTACAAGTAGAAACCAAAGAGCCAATTACAATCAATATTAATGTCAAAATTGATCATGAAATTCGCGTGAAAGTAGATAAAGAACTTGATGATGTATTTAGTGAAGACAGTAACTTGTTTTAAACCAATTTAGGAAGAATCTTATGAAAAACAAAATAGTTAAATCCCTTATTATTGTTAGCATGCTTTTTAGCAGTATTGCTTTTGCCATAGGCTTAGATGAAGCTAAACAAAAAGGGCTAGTAGGCGAAAAAGACAATGGCTACTTAGGTGTAGTAGTCGCACAGAAAGATGCACAAGATCTCGTCGAAGATATCAATGCTAAGCGCAAAACTGTGTATGCTCAACTCGCAGCAAAAAATGGTATCACAGTGCAGCAAGTAGAAAAGTTAGCGGCCCAAAAAGCTTATGAAAAAACCAGCTCAGGTCATTATCTGTGGGTCGGTGGCAAGTGGGTAAAAAAATAGCTTTTAGCTGTATAAAACAAAATGTTATGACCTAACAAGAGAATTATATGCTTAATAGTTTGGAACAAAATGTTCAATATCGGCGTAAAGTCATGCGGGTATTGTTAATGCTTACCATGGTTGGTGGGGTGATATTTTCCATTCTTAATATATATCGCGGACTTTGGTCATTGGCGGCAGTCGAGTCGGTGTTTGGCTTATTTGCATTTTTTTTATGGCATAGAATTATGCAAACCATGCACTTACAGCGTTGGATTACCATTTACTTGTTACCGCTTTTCTCCGCTATGGTGTATGCCATGTATGTGCCTAATTCGGCAGGCTCCATATTTGTTTGGATATTAACTATCCCAGTAATTTCGTATCTTTTAATGGGTAGAAAACAAGGTTTTTGGGTGTCACTATTTTTTATTATCAGTGGCATAACAGTCTACCACTTTCGCTTTATAGAAGGTGATATAGCAATAAATATAGCTAATTCACTGAACATTATTATTAGCGTTTGTGTCATAACCTCATTGGCTCATGTATATGAGGTAAATAGAGAAAAAATGAAGAGCGCCTACTCGAACTGGCGGGTACCGACAAGTTAACTGGCTTAGGTAATCGCATGAAACTAGCAGAAACGTTTACACTTTATGCTGAATATGCAAAACGCCATAAATCCCCTCTTGCTGTGGTACTTTTTGATCTCGATTTTTTTAAAAAAATTAATGATCAACATGGCCATCATGTTGGCGATGCAGGTCTGCGCTATATTGCTAACTTTATTCAAGCAAGGATCAGAAAAACTGATTTATTGTCTAGATTTGGTGGAGAAGAATTCGCGTTATTAATAGCCGGCTCTAGTGAAGTAAATTGTTTTAAACAGGTAGATTCAATCAGACAAGCGCTAGCAGATACACATTTTACTCACGATGATATCACCCTCACTATTACCGTCAGTGCTGGCATGGCGATGTATGGAAAAGATGGAGATAATCTCGAAGCACTATTATTAAAAGCTGATCAACGTTTATATCAAGCTAAGGACAATGGTCGAAACTGTGTGGTTGACGCAAATAATCAGCAAGCAATCGAAGCGACACTGCAAACACAGTAAAATTAAATAGGCTAGGCCACAGGTATTAGTTTCGACTAGAACTGTGCAATTGATGTTTCAAAGCACAAGCTTTACATATACATTTTTTATTTTTATCTGCATCAGATACTTGGTTTAACAAACTATCTGGAAAGCTTATTGCACTATCCATACACCAACAGGCTTCATCTTTATTGCTGGGTGATAAGTTACCGCAAAAATTGTTATCACCACACACGGGGCAATTATTCATCAATATTTATTTCCTTACGTAGGATCCTGACAATTCGGTTGTAAACAACAAGCGCTGTTAATTCGGTCTCGTCACTAACCGTATTCACAAATTGGATCACCACAGTATCAATGTCTTTGTGGTAACGAGCAATACTCTGGTATCCCAAAACCCAACCTTTATGTTCATACACATAAATAGAGGAGTAAATGGCCTGCTCATTAGCGTTAAACAATGAGCCATCGTTTAACGCTCTTAAAAATATCCCCACATCCTCAGCTGTCGCTAACATGCCGAAATCAATATTCTTAAAATCGTGCTCGTAGCCTACGTAATAACCACTCATAACATCGTCACTATGCACCTCATTAAGCGAACTAAAGGTATTATTCAAATTAAGAGGTATTAATATTTGCTCCTTGATGAATTGGAAATGGCTATAACCCACCACCTTTTTAATGAGTTCAGCTAACAATAAATAATTGGTATTAGAATATTCATAATCTTCATCTGGTTCAAAGCGAGCCGGCAAATCAAGTGCCAATGCAAGCTCCCCACTACTGCCTTTTGGTGGGTTATCCCAATGGAAGTCAGGATGGTCAGTATAATTGGGAATGCCACTGCGATGTTGCACCATCATCTTCAAGGTTATTATTTGTGTATTTTCAATTCTTCCCACAAGCTCTGGAAAATAATCAGCGAGGGTTTTATCCAATGATAAACGTTGCTCATTGACCAGTTTGGCGATAGCAGCGGCCACATATAACTTGCTGATACTGGCAATCTTGAATAAAGCTTTTGGATAGGCAGGTATTTTATTTTTTCGATCATGCCAGCCTGCGCTATACAAAGCCGGAGCTTGGCCTGCTTCATCCACATACACAATAATGCCGTCCAGCCCATAACCAACAGCGTCATTAACTTGCTGTTGCACAGTATCAGGTAATGGCGTGATCCAAGCCCATATTCCATTCCAGGGAGGGAATATCACAATACTGATGATCCCGATAGGGATCATGATCATTCTTAGTATTCGAACCAGCTTCTTTTTTTGCATATGCGATTACCTTCCAAGCCGTCTGATGCATTACCAAATAACAGCCGCTACACTTTTAATGGTGGCCCTTTTCCGCTGCAACTATGGTCGGGAAATTGTTATGTTTTCTTTTTATCTGAAAACATAATCTTTACTGGTAGGAAGTCAGCGGAAATACAAAGGTTAGTCCCGTACTTCCCCCAACATTCCGATTGATTTTTTTACAGCATTTCACAAAGTTAGCCTGTTGAAAAGACTAATCTAGAATTGATATTTGATCATCAAACCAAGGCATACACTTATCGGGATTTTTGGGTATCTCAGAAGATTGATACTTACTTTTTGCTGCTGTAAGCAAAAAGTAAGTCGTACAGAAGGGGATCAATGTGAAAAAGTCATGGATGCCACTAAACATAGCCCAAGCTTTTAGTGCTTTAGCTTAAAACTCCTAGCTCGCATCTGCTCTTACTCAAACAAAGCCCTATGTAAAGCACAAACCACATCCTGACTGTCACTGTCATTCACCAACAAAGAAAGATTATGGGGATTCGCACCATAACAAATCATTCGTAAATTATAATCTGCAACAGCTGCAAAGATCTTGCTAGAAACGCCAGCAGCACTGTGCATGTTGTTCCCAACCACAGTCACCAAATCGTAGTTTTCTTCGACTAAGACATCACAAAATTGGCCTAGCTCTTCAATGGTTTCTTGGTTAAGACGTTTCAACACTGAGTTAGCTGGGTTGTCTAGGGTAAAAGACACCGAAATTTCTGATGTGGTGATCAAGTCAACGCTGAGTTTGTGTTCGGCAATGATAGTAAATACTTTTTGCAAGAAACCCTGTGCATACATCATCTTAGGGGTTTTAACAGTTACCATAACCTGCTCTTTGCGGCGCGTAATTGCACGATATGAAGGTTCAGTAACACAATCTCTGACAATCCAAGTACCGCCTTTTTCAGGCTCTTTACTTGAACCAACAAAAACTTTTATATCTTGTCTAAGTGCTGGCTCCATTGTAGCCGGGTGTAAGACCTTGGCACCAAAGGTTGCCATTTCTGCGGCTTCTTCAAAGCTTAGTTCTGGTAATGGACGGGCTGATGCAGTGATCCTAGGATCAGTAGTGTAAACACCGATCACATCAGTCCAAATCTCACAGGTTTCGGCACCTAATCCTTCAGCCAACAAGGCTGCGGTAAAATCTGAGCCTCCGCGCCCCAAAGTTGTGGTGTTGCCTTGTTGGTCAGAACCAACAAACCCTTGGGTAACCAACACAGAATCAACCAATGCTGGTAACATCAGTTGTTTAGCTGCAATGGCTATTTGTTCGAGGTTTGGTACAGCCTGACCAAACTCACTGTCGGTTTTAAGTACATTACGCACATCAAAGTTTTCAGCCTTTACATCAAATTGGTTTAACACTGCACTGAACAACAATGAAGACATCCTTTCGCCATGAGACAACAAGGAGTCTTTTAAATCAGCGCGATGGTTTATTTCTTCATGTAGAGCTAACTCAGATAATGAACTTTGTAACTGTTGTAGTTTTGGCTCTACTTCATCAATGTTTTTAAGGGCCTGTAAAATAGCCTGTTGAATACTGTCTATCTCAGATAGTTTTTGTCTAATTTGTTCTTTAGACATGGCCGTATGGGCAATATCCACTAACAGATTAGTGACACCTGCTGATGCGCTGACCACCACGACTTTGGTATTTGGGTTGTTTTTAATAATGTTGGCGCAATTTTGCATGGCAGCAAAATTTGCCACACTAGTACCACCAAACTTAGCTACATTCAGGTTATTAATCGCGGTGTTACTCACTGTTTTTCACTCATTAAACTAAATCTTGTTGTGTATAAAAATAACAGTTTTTGTTTATAATTAAAAAGTAAAAATTGGAGAATGGATCAGCTATTTTGGAATAGTATATTCGTCTTGAGTAACCTGTTTTGATTCAGGCTACTGCGGAGTTTAAGCAGATGAAACAAGTTAAGATATATTCCATATTTTCGCTTATGGTTTATTGCTCAGCGGAACCGCTACAGTATCCCCTACTTTGATACCGTTTTGTGCAAACCAGCCTTGATTCATTTCCCAAGCGTACAGCACCTTCTGCGAGGCACTTGTAGTAGATAAGTCGTGGGGTTGCATAGCTTTGATATCAGTAATTTTGCCATCTGCACGTATAAAAGCGACATCGAGGGGGATAAGGGTATTTTTCATCCACATGCCGGCTTGTCTCGGTTGTTCAAAATTAAACAACATGCCGCAGGTCTTACACATATTTTCTCTATGCATTAATCCTTGTGCACGCAATTCAAAGGTATCGGCATATTCCAAGGGATACACTTGCTGCTTAACCTTGACCTGGATCTGTGAAAACACCAAATCGCCAGAGTTAGCAAAACTAATGCTAGCAATAAAGGTTAATAAAATAACCATGTGTGGAAAACGAAAAATAGACATAATATTGTTTACTTAAAAAAGTTAGCTGTACATATTACAGTTTTTTGCATGAGCAGCCCATGTCTTTATTGCTGGTTTGCCATTCCTGAAAATCACCTTGCACACATCGCTGCTGCAACGTTCTACATTCAAGTGCGTTATATTTCACCTCAGTATCTGCACCATCAGCTACAGCACTACCGACAAATTGTCTAACGTGACTCTTGGTACACCCAGTAGAAAGAGTGACTAAAGCGACTAGCAACATGATTTTCAAAGAAAATTGCATTGTTCATCCTAATCAAAAATAGTTAATCATCTGAATAACAGACTCGCAAAAAGTTCAGATTGCCACTTAACAATAATGCGTATAAAAAAACCGGCACCGCCAAAAGCTAATACCGGTTTATATTTGTTAATTAAAAACTAAGCAATATTTAGGGCTGGAATAATATTCGCTTGTGCTGCTTCTGCAGCTTTTTTGAATGCGTCCATACGGTCGAAGTTTAAATACTTAAACACTTCGGCCGACATAGACTCAATCTTACTAGCATAAGACATATATTCTTCTGTAGATGGGATCTTACCTAAAATCGCACCTACAGCCGCAAGTTCAGCTGAACACAAGTACACATTTGCGCCATCACCTAAACGATTGGGGAAGTTACGAGTCGAGGTAGACAACACAGTTGAATTGGGCTCAACTCTGGCTTGGTTACCCATACAAAGTGAACAGCCCGACATCTCAAGACGAACACCCGCATTGGCATAAATATCGTAATAGCCTTCTTCGGTAAGCTGAGCTTGATCCATTTTGGTAGGAGGTGACATCCATAAACGGGTCGGCAATGTGCCTTCAAACTGCTGTAACAACTTGCCTGCAGCACGGAAGTGACCGATATTGGTCATACAAGAACCAATAAAAACTTCATCAATTTTGTTACCTGCTACTTCAGACAAGGTTTTCGCATCATCTGGATCGTTAGGACAACATAGAATAGGCTCTTTAATTTCAGCCAAATCAATTTCGACTATTTCTACATATTCAGCATCTGCATCAGCTTGCATCAATTCAGGTTTATCTAACCATTCTTGCATCTTACGAGCACGTCTTTCTAGTGTACGAGCATCGCCGTAACCTTCGTTAATCATCCAACGTAACATAGTGATATTAGAGGTTAAGTACTCAGCAATAGAATCTTCCGACATTTTAATGGTACAACCCGCAGCTGAACGTTCTGCAGACGCATCAGACAATTCAAACGCTTGCTCAACCGTTAAGTCGTTTAAACCTTCGATTTCTAATATTCGACCCGAGAAAGCATTCACTTTGCCTTTTTTGGCAACAGTCAATAAACCTTGCTTGATACCGTATAATGGAATGGCATGTACTAAATCACGTAAGGTGATACCAGGCTGCATTTTACCTTTAAAGCGCACTAGGATTGACTCAGGCATATCCAGGGGCATCACACCGGTTGCAGCAGCAAAGGCAACTAAACCAGAACCCGCAGGGAATGAAATACCTAGAGGAAAACGCGTATGGGAATCACCGCCAGTGCCAACAGTATCAGGCAACAACATGCGGTTTAACCACGAGTGAATAATACCGTCACCGGCCCGTAGCGATACACCACCACGGTTCATAATAAAATCTGGCAAGGTATGCTGCGTTTCGATATCGATTGGCTTAGGATAAGCGGCAGTATGACAGAACGATTGCATGGTTAAATCAGCGGTAAAACCTAAACAAGCTAAGTCTTTAAGCTCATCACGGGTCATAGGGCCGGTGGTATCTTGTGAGCCAACTGTTGTCATTTTAGGTTCGCAGTAAGTACCAGGGCGAATTCCATCTACACCACAGGCACGGCCAACCATTTTTTGTGCAAGGGTATAACCTTTACCGGTATCTGTAGGTTGATCAGGCTTACGGAATAAATCAGATGGGCCAAGGCCTAGAGATTCACGAGCTTTTTCAGTTAAGCCACGACCAATAATTAAATTAATACGGCCACCAGCGCGCACTTCATCAAGCAGTACATCTGACTTATATGCGTATTCGGCTAATACTTCACCCGTTTTTGAGTTAGTGATTTTACCTTCAAGTGGGAAGATATCGATGACATCGCCCATATTCATTTTTTCAACATCGGCTTCAAATACTAAGGCCCCTGCATCTTCCATAGTGTTATAGAAAATAGGCGCGACTTTACTACCGATACAAATACCACCACCACGTTTGTTAGGCACCCCTGGTAAATCTTCACCAAAAAACCACAACACCGAGTTAGTGGCAGACTTACGTGAAGAGCCCGTACCTACAACATCGCCCACAAAAGCGACAGCGTGCCCTTTGGCTTTCATGTCTTCAATTTGTTGTAGTGGCCCTACTTCACCATGTTTTTCAGGTGTTAGACCATCACGGGTCATTTTAAATGCAGCCCGAGCGTGTAATGGGATATCAGGGCGAGACCAAGCATCAGGTGCAGGCGATAAATCATCGGTATTGGTTTCGCCAGTTACTTTAAACACAGTGGCAGTGATTTTTTCTGGCATATCTGGGCGCGACGTAAACCATTCAGCATCAGACCAAGACTCAATGATGTCTTTTGCGTAAGCGTTACCGGCCTTAGCTTTTTCTTCTACATCATGAAATGCATCAAACATTAATAAGGTATGTTTAAGTTCTTCTGCGGCCAATTCGGCTAAGTCTGGATTATCAAGAGCTGCAACTAAAGTGACTATGTTGTAACCGCCATGCATATTGCCTAACAATTGAATGGCAGCATCTTTAGAAATAAGAGGAGAAGAGGCTTGGTCTTCTATAATTGCCGTTAGAAAACCTGCTTTAACATAAGCAGCTTCATCCACACCAGGAGGTACGCGATCAGACAATAATTCTAATAATGTTTGTTCTTCACCAGCAGGTGGCGCTTTTAATAACTCGACTAAACCAGCAACTTGTTCAGCGTTAAGTGGTTTAGGTGGAATACTTTGGGCGGCACGTTCTGCAACATGTTTACGATAGGCTTCTAACACAATATGATCCTCTAAGTTGACTCCGAAAAAATTTACAATATTTGGAGTGTAGGAATGTAACCGCACAAGTATAAGGGTTATTAGCAAAAAGTGGAATTAGCTCAGTTGCTTCAGTTATCTGAACTCTGGATAAGTATTCCCAAGCTACATCGTTGAGATATTTTGATTTGCTGAAACTACGATTTATATTTTTGTAAAACAGAATGTGGATATGAAGATTATTGCTGCAAATAGAATAAGTAAAACAAGCCTCTCGGCTTGTTTTACTTTAATTTATGAAATGAACTACTTAGCTAGGATCAGCAATTCTTACTGCAACCGCTGGTGCTGATGTTAATGCATGAGTGGGTGGAGCAAAATCAGTTAAGTTAATGCCTTCAACCGCTGCTGTATACTCATCCATTGAAGGGAAACGACCCAACATAGTTGAAAGCACAACTAATGGCGTAGAACCTAGAAGTGACTCACCTTTTTTCTCAGCAGAGTCTGCAACAACCCGACCTTGGAACAAGCGAGTAGATGTAGCAATAACAGTGTCACCGGGCTCAGCTTTCTCTTGGTTACCCATACATAAGTTACAACCTGGGCGTTCTAAATACATGATATTTTCGTACTTAGTACGTGCCGCATTTTTAGGCGACGCATCGTCAAACTCGAAGCCTGAATACTTCTGCAAAATTTCCCAGTCACCTTCTGCTTTAAGCTCATCAACAATGTTATATGTAGGTGGTGCTACAACTAATGGCGCTTTAAATTCAATTTTTCCATTTTGTTTTTCAATGTTACGGAACATTTGTGCAATGATTTGCATATCACCTTTATGCACCATACAAGAACCAACAAAGCCTAAATCAACTGATTTACCCTTGTAGAAAGATACAGGGCGAATAACGTCATGGGTGTAACGTTTAGACACGTCGTCGTTGTTTACGTCTGGATCAGCAATCATTGGCTCGTTAATTAGGTCTAAATCAACCACCACTTCTGCGTAATACTTTGCATTGTTATCTGGTGTTAACGCTGGCGTAGTACCTGACTTAATACCTTCAATACGCTTGTTAGCAATATCGATAAGACCATGTAGCGTTTTAGCTTCATTTTCCATACCTTTGTCGATCATGATTTGGATACGGCTCTTAGCGATTTCCAATGAACCAATCAAGGTGTCATCTTCTGAGATACAAATTGAAGCTTTTGCTTTCATCTCTGCAGACCAGTCAGTGAAGGTAAATGCTTGGTCGGCTAATAAGGTTCCAATATGTACTTCGATTACGCGGCCTTGGAAGACGTTTTCGCCACCAAATTGTTTAAGCATTTGCGCTTGAGTGGAATGAACAACATCACGGAAATCCATGTGGCTTTTCATTTTACCTTTAAAGGTCACTTTTACAGACTCAGGAATTGGCATTGCCGCTTCACCTGTAGCAAGTGCTAAGGCTACTGTGCCTGAGTCAGCACCAAATGCGACACCTTTAGACATACGAGTGTGAGAATCACCACCAATAATAATAGCGCGGTCGTCCACTGTGAGATCATTCAATACTTTATGAATGACATCAGTCATTGCGGGATAAACACCTTTAGGATCACGTGCAGTGATAAGGCCAAAAGCGTTCATAAAACTCATCAATTTTGGAATATTAGCTTTTGCTTTGCTGTCCCAAACTGAAGCCGTGTGGCAACCAGATTGGTAAGCACCATCAACGATTGGAGAAATAGTTGACGCAGCCATTGCTTCAAGTTCTTGGCATGTCATGGGTCCAGTGGTGTCCTGAGAACCAACAATATTGACTTTAACTCGCACATCCGAACCTGCGTGTAATGCATTTTTAGAGGTTACACCAACAGCATTTCTATTAAAGATTTTTTCAACTGCGGTTAAACCTTGACCTTCGATTGAGGTTTCTTTTGCAAGTGCAAATACTGCTGGAGCCTCGACACCTAATGTTTCAGCTGCGAATGTTTGCAGTTTCTTACCAAATACCACAGCGTAAGAACCACCCGCTTTCATGAATTCTACTTTTTGCGGGGTAAAGGCTGACGATATATCGGCCAATTCTTTGCTGCCGTTGAATAACTTCTTCGCTTTTGTATCAATAGTTAATACTGTTCCAGTTGCGACTGAGTAAGCTTCTTCTAATACTGCATCGCCATTTTCGTCAACCACTGTCTTGCCGTTTGCATCGACTTTCTTAACCCAGTTTTTAAGATCAAGACCAATACCGCCGGTTACATCAACCGTGGTTAAGAATATCGGAGAAATACCATTTGTACCTGCTACCACAGGCGCAATGTTGATAAATGGTACATAGGGACTGGCTTGCTTACCGGCCCACAGTGCCACGTTATTCACACCAGACATACGAGATGAACCTACACCCATAGTGCCTTTTTCGGCGATTAACATCACTTTCGCGTTAGGATGTTTAGCTTGTAACCCTTGAATTTCTTTTTGCGCTTCTGGCGTAATCATACATTGGCCGTGTAATTCACGGTCTGCACGAGAATGAGCTTGATGACCAGGCGATAATAAATCAGTAGAAATATCACCTTCACCCGCTATATAAGTCACTACTTCAATTTTTTCGGCTACATCAGGTAATTTTGTAAAGAATTCCGCTTGGGCGTAACTTTCTAACAAATCTTTAGCTACCGCATTACCCGCTTTAAAAGCGGCTTCTAGGCGAGCTGTATCAGCGTCGTATAAAAATACTTGCGTTTTTAAAACGTCAGATGCTTTAGCAGCTAACCCGGCATCGTCACCTAATGCAAGGTCGAGTAACACTTCAATCGAAGGGCCGCCTTTCATGTGTGATAACAATTCAAACGCAAACTCAACTGAGATTTCAGCAACAATCGCTTCACCAAGGATGATTTCTTTTAGGAATTTAGCTTTTTCACCAGCTGCACTGGTTGTTCCAGGCAAAGTGTTATAGATAAAGAAATTAAGCGAAACGTCTCTGTGCTCATGAGCCGAGTCTTTAATTTGCTCGATAATTTCGGCTAATAACTCAGCACTATCAATTGGCTTAGGCGCCAATCCTAGATCTTTTTTACGACTTTCAATTTCTTCAAGGTATTCTAAAAACAAACTCATATACAACTCCCAAGGGCTATTACATGCTAATAATATGATGATTAGCAGGATAAAATTTTGTCTACTGACTACTTAATTTTTTAACCATTAAGCATCATTTGGTAAAATAAGTACTATTGACATAAGTGACTTATCCACCAGCGGGTGGCGCTTTTATTAACCCAACTAAACCGACAATTTGCTCAAGGTGCAACAGCTTAGGTGGGAAATACTCTGCGCCATGTTCTGCAAAGTGTTTACGATAGGCTCCTAACAAAATGAGTGTACTCAGGTTAATGCTTAAAACATCAGACCCTGAAACATAGGAATTAAACCCCAACAGTATAAGGGTTATTAACAAAAAGTGGAATTGTGAAGAAGACTTGTTTAGCTATAATCAGTATTCATTTAAGTTATAAGTTACTGAAATTAACAGTTTTTTAACAAAAAACTATTAATAAAGCTAATCTGGCAACACTCGAAGGATTTTTCCCTTATCGCTATCGGTTAATATATAAATTGAACCATCTGGGGCCACTCTGACATCGCGTATCCTTTGCTCGAGTTCTTTAAATAAAGATGTCTGCCCCACTACTTTTAAATCATCCATATGTACCCAGCGCACCTCTTTGAACTTCAACACACTAACTAACAAGTCGCCATTTAAAGCTTTAAACATTTCTCCAGAATGCACAGCCATGCCTGAAGGAGCGATAGACGGAGTCCAATCTAAAAAAGGTTGTTGCATGTTGGGATATTCAGTAAAGGGGCTGATGCGTGAGCCAATATAATCGAGTCCCTTGGTGATAACAGGCCAGCCATAATTCACTCCTGCCTGGATAATGTTAAGTTCATCTCCACCATCTGGCCCGTGTTCGTTTGAAAAAATCACCTGACGCTTAGGATCGTAAAGTATGCCCTGATGATTTCGATGCCCATAACTAAACACATAATTGTTTGCTGCGTCGGGAGTGTCGCTCAAAAATGGATTGTCTTTTGGCACACTACCATCATCTTTGATGCGGATTATCTTGCCTAATAGACTGTCGAGTCGTTGCGCATCTTCGCGATAATCAAAGCCATCACCACTGGTTATTAGCAAAGAGTTATCAGGTAGAAACGCCATACGCCCGGCAAAATGAACTGGGGTTGACTTAAAAGGTGTCACGGTAAAAACAACCTGCTGTTCAGTCAGCTTATTGTCTATTAATGTTGCTCGCATAACCTGTAAAGCGTTTTTATCATCATTACCTATAACATAAGAAAGATATAACCATCGATTTTCGGAAAAGTTGGGGTGTAAAATCACTTCTAACAATCCACCTTGCCCTTTCACATAAATATCAGGCAAGCCGCTAATAGGTTCAGAAAGATTACCACCGCTTACTTTTCTTAATTTCCCAGTACGCTCGGTGACCAGTAAACTTCCATCAGGTAAAAATGCTAAGGACCAAGGAAAATTTAGGCCGCTGGCAATTTCCTGTATTTGATAGTTAGGAAACTGTGACTGTTGTGCCGCTAAGCCACCAACATTGCAGCTTAATAGTATAATCAACGCAAAAATAAAACCCCGATATGGCATAGTTGTTCAGTCTCTAAATTAGAAAAGGATCCGAATGTCGGAACATAGTTTTATTGATATTAACATCCAGTTCGCTCATTATCGCCCTCATTCTTTAATCCGCATCAAGACTAAAATAAGTAATCCATTATGAAATTAAATTTTTACCTTAGACTTTGTACACATTTTCTTGTTGCAGTGATTTTTGCATTTGTTTTAGCAAGCTTGTTTCATAGCCAATTTGTAATGGCTGAATTGACCAAGGTAGGGGTGGAAATATTGTTCAACGACCGCCTCAGTATGAGTATTGATGATCTATTAGGCCTATACCCAACTTATGGGGTAGTGATAGCCGTTAGTTTTTTGATTGCTTTTATCGTTGCAAGCCTATTAATCAAAAAGTTCGGGTTATCCCCTTATATTATGTATTGTTTGGCCGGAGGCATAGGTGTCGCTGTGGCACTTTTGGCTATGCATCCTATTCTAGATATAACCCTTTTAGCAGGAGCGCGCAGCACATTTGGCTTTGTCTGCCAGAGTCTAGCAGGAGCGATGGGGGGCTGGATTTTCAGTTATTTACGAACTCATCAAATAAACGCAAAAGCTGTCATCTAAGCAACTTTTGCGAACTCGATTACGTTTTGCCATAAGGCATTAATCCTTATGGCAAGCTTCTATTCTTAGTCCTTCTTAGTTGTTCTTAGTCGAATTAAACACAACAAAAATAATCCTAAGTTAAGCACTAAAGGCATACTTGCTCCTTGTCGAACCTGTTCTTCTTCATAAACGTCACAGTTATCAATAGAACCACCTAAGATGGGAACCAGTTTTACCGCTACAACTGTATCTACTTCTGTTTGCCCACCTAATTCATCTAAGACTATTTCACCGCGAATGTTTTTTTGCGGTTTTGAAACCAATGCTGTTGCGACAATTTCATTATCATCATTAATCCCATTTGCCTGCACGATATCGTATTCTGAATTACATTCAATAAGTGTATTAAGCCCTTGAAAAATATCATTTTTGTAATCGTATACAAAGCCCTCAGTTCTGCGAGTAGTCAAACTATAATCTGATTCTCCGTAACCCACGACAAAGCCTTCATTATTAATAGAGGTTGCCTCACTAGAAGAGCCATCAAAAAAGTCGTCTGGGTAAGTAGTGAGATCGGCTTCGATGTCATGTACAAAAAATTTGTTGCGAGTAGTACCATTTACATCTTTAGTAATATATCCCACAACAAGGCCGTCGTTGTTAATATCCGATGCTGTGCTGGTATACACATCTTCATCTTCATTGATGGTAGTAACTTGATCACCAATATAAATAGCGGCGGCTGTGGTTAATGTTGTGGTGTCCTGATAATAACTAGGCGATGCTCCCACTGCAATTCCATAATCATTAATGGCTACTGCGGTACTAGCAAACACAGCAGTGCTTGCATCATCAGGTTCAATCAACATTCCAAGCGTGTAAGTGTCAATTAAATTTCCTCGCTCATCTAATTGCCATATCAAACCTCTTTGCTGGGCGACCGAAGCCACATTGCTCATTAAACTAATGCTCAATGAACGTAAACAAGATTTTTCTGGCACGTCACCTCTTTCACTAGGATCACCACAGCTATCAACTTCTGTTGAATAGGTATCTGATACAAATTCAGTTGTGCCATAACCCACCACTTGGTTGCTAGTATTGATATCATAAGCATCGCTTAGACCACCAGCCGTGACATCTGGTGGTGGCAGTTCTGTAATGTCACCATCCACTTGGGCAAAGCCCCGAGAATAGAAATCGTTTAATACATAAGTCAGATCGTAAAAATCTTCGTTAAGATAAGTCAAAGTGTAAAAGCCATCTTGACTCTTACCTACTGTATAGCCGAAATCGTTGATCGATCTTACTTGTGTGGTCGCACTGTTTCTGTAGTCATCGGTATTAGGGTCAATAGTATCGAAACCTCGTAATACCTCACTGTAGGTTTCAGTGGCTAGATAACTATTTAAACTGGCGATTTGTTGAAACTGTTGGTCTTCTGAATATGTCGATACATAACTATATAACCAGCTATAATCAAAATCACTCAAATCCCCGCCACGCACACCATCAATATTCTCTAACCCTGCTATGACAATGGCAGATTCAAAATTGATTAAACTTGTATCAATAGGCGGGCTGTACTGCAGCTCCATATTAACAACCGTTTCACCCACATTGTTGATTGCCACTGGGAAAGTGCTGCTGCCCAATTCTGCCACTGGCAATTCAATAACTTTATATTGCGCTGCGTTAACTTGTGATATCGCTAAAAGTGAAAGAGTAAAATTACCTGCAATTATTGCTTTTTTCATTGGAGATCCTGCTGAAACTATTTTTACTTATGTATCACCGCAAGATATTAAGGTGACAGCAAGCGACGGTTTAAATAACGCAAACGCTTACCCAACACTTAAAAGCTTGTATAAGGAATAAATAGAAAATGGGTTGGCCGAAGCAAATGACAGGGCATGCTCATAAACTTCGACAACAATTAGATAGGTTTAATCAGATTTTTTCTGATTAACCAAAAACATTTGATACCCTGATGAGGCAGAATCATCTTGCTCAAATATCAAAAATTGCTCCTGACTATTTTCACCTAATACCATGTTCAGACTATCCAAAACGATATCGGTACCGTCTATGGTCGCGATGGCGTAAATATCATAAGTATTATTAAGTAGTGTCAAAGAACCTGAGTTTTCTTGTAAAACCGATAATAAGTTTTCAGCAGTAGCAATAATCTCGTCATTTAGCACAAAGTAAAAAGTCACTCGGCTAAAATCTTCTGAATTTGCCAAATTAACCACTTTTACGCCGTGGCTGTATATGCTTGAACTGCTACTTTTAGTCAGGGTCAAAGATTTGATTACAATCTCATAGTCATCAACTATACCATCACCATTTTCGTCAACATCACCATCTTCATCTTCGTCAACCGCATCTTTTCGACCATATAAAAAGATAGTATTATCGGCGTTTTCTTGCAGGCTAAGCAACGCATCTTTAATGTAGAGATCTCTAGTATCAGAATTAAGAACGTCGAAGGCGTAGTCGCCATTAGAGGTGATAGTCGACTCACTAAACTGACCTTTAGCCAAATTATCTATTTCGACTTCACTCACGTCGCCAATTCTAACCTGGATATCAATTTTTCCTTGGTAATCAGGCAAATAATCGTTATTAGCAATGGCATTATAAAAACCGAATTCCGCTTCTGAATCAACATCTTGCAATTCTGTAATGCCATTAGTCCCAATGCTGTCAATAGTAAAATCTGAAGACCCCACACCTGTATTGTCACGCAGCACTATGATGTACTGGCTTACCACCGAATAGGACTGATCTACTGAGGTATAAATAACGTCAGTACTGCCCGGTAAGGTGATATAAAAAATATACTGGTCTTGTTCAAGTTTTATATTGTCAGATAGGGTCTGATAGTTAACTGTCGCCAAAAACTCCGCTTCGTTAAACGTTTCGTTGTCTTTAGATACATATAAATCGACACTTTGAATGCCTTCATGGATATTCAACAAACGGATATTAAATAAATCATCATCAGCGTCGTCATCATCATCGATAATGTCAATATCAAACCTTAGTACTTCTGGGTTACGTACATCACCAGTTAAAGCAATAAAACTAATTTCATCTGACTTGATGCTAACACTGTCCTCGTAGATAATTTCTAGATCGTTTCTATCGCTGCTTTCTTCGTCCTGCCAAGCCAGTTCAATAAAATAGGTATCAGTATCTAAGGCGTTATTAGCGCTGACTTTGGTATAACCTACCGAGCTATAGGTTACTTCTATTTCGTCATCATCATCGTCATCAAGGTTTTCATCTACTGTTAAAAAAATAGATGGGGCATTGGGTGAGGCATTATAAAACTTCACATAACCTGTCCCGTTATCATCATCACTAGAACATCCCGATAGCACCAATATTGATAAGCTAATACATAACATGAGTGATTGATAAAAAGGCTGACCCACTTTGCTAAACTTCATTGTATCTCCAGTTACTTTTGTTTTATTACAGATGTCGATAAACAAATGGCTTATCGAATAGATGCTGATGTGACTTAAGGGTTTAAGCTAAGTTCATTGACTAAAGTCGATTTACACATTCTTTACACAATTGCTGGAAATATGTACTTTGGGAGTGATTCAACAGTTTAGGTTAAGTCCATTGGCTAAAGTCGTTTTGGACATTTTATGGAAATGAGAGACTGAAAGTTTATTAATGAAAAAATAACAGAGGCATAAGGATTATGCCAAATCAACGAGTTCAGGTTCAATAAACAATCAATTATCAAACGCATTCTCATAGGTAAGCAACTTACATGTAGAGAGCCATATACCATTTTGCTCTCCACTTTTTTAAACAATTGAATAGACTAAAAAGAATGGAGTTGTTTTGCCTCCAACATTCCTCTTTTAGGACGACATCAAACTGCCTTAACCTAAACTCTGGTTAACTTAGTCATTCGCCGCCACGAACAAAGCAATTAAACCAATAAAGCCACCATATCGGAACGCTGACTGCAGCACTGGACCCAGCATAGATTCGGAACGCCACAGTTCAAACCAGCTTTCAGCGACGATAATAAAACCACCAAACAACATAATTAATGCCACCCCACATCCAGCCAGCGCAATATGTTTAGCCATATTATAAGCAGCATTATCGGCAACCTTCGCGCGCCACATCCCTATTCCGCCCTTAGCGCACAAGACACTAGTGATTAACTTCGACAACATGATAAAAAGTGCTCCAGCCCAAATAACTATCGAGCTTGACGTAGCCTGCCAGCCATCAGCACCTCCAGCAAAGGTGCTCATTGAGGTAACAGCACCAACAGCACCTAAGGTTCCATTCCAATCAGCTATATTATGAATTGCCCCAATTACGCCCCACAGAGCAACGGTTAATATCAATATTGATTTAACTTTTTTAAGCATAATCCTTTCCTATAAATTTATATAAGCCAAGGAATATTAGTTCCATATTTAAAAATTTGCGTAATCGCACTTCAATTTAGGAATAATTAAGCAAATGACTAATATTCAAAATAATTTCAAAATAGTTGTTTAATTAGTATGCGATTTCTAATTTATCTCTCTAACATACATTCCATCAAAGCAAGACCCATAATTTTAAATATCAACGGAGTAAATATTATGAACAACATCGACATGATTAAAGAAAAAGCCGCTACTGCTGAAGATATGGCTCGTAAAGTTTGGTTAGCTGGACTTGGTGCATATGGTAAAGGCTATGAAGAAGTAAAAGGCCGTATCGAATCACTATCAACAGATTCAAACAAATTGTTTAACGAGCTAGTAGTTAAAGGCGAAAAGCTTGAAGCTGAAGGTAAAGACAAAGTTGAAGAAGTGAAAACTAAAGTGGTTGAAAAAACTGAAATCGAAGCTCGCATCGAGACAGTTCGCAGCAAACTTGGTTTGAACAACACAGACAATGACCAGAAAATCGAAGAGTTAAGCGCAAAAATAGATGCATTAACAGCTGCTGTTGCTAAATTAGCTGCTAAGCCAGCGGCGAAAAAAGCTTAATTTCAACTTAGTTTATAAGTAATAAATAGAAGAGAGCCCTAGGGCTCTCTTTTTTATATTTAATAAGTTGCTAAATTTAAATCTCTATCCATTTTGTAATCTTTTATTCACAGTCCTTATAGCCGACATAATATGGTTATTGTGATTTATTATTTTTTTCTGTGTATAAAAACAGTGAGGATAATGCCACAGATTAACAAGTCCAGTACAACTAGCGCCTTGGGATTTAAATATGACAATCAAAGAACAGCAACCACACAGATCAAAAAGTACCAGACTCGATAAAGTTCGCGTGCATTTAGCAACGATTGGACTCAAAAACATAACCAATATTATCCATAACCCCACCTATGATGCCCTGTTTGCAGCTGAAACGGATGAAGCCTTAAAGGGTTTCGAGAAAGGCACAGTCACTGATTCGGGTGCAGTCAATGTTGACACTGGAATTTATACAGGGCGTTCGCCAAAAGATAAATTTTTGGTAAAAGATGATACAACCAAAGATACAGTTTGGTGGAAGACCCCAGAAAATAACAACGACAATAAACCTATTTCATTAGAAACCTGGAAAGCGTTAAAAAACATCAGTCAGCAACAACTTTCAGATGGCGAGCTGTATGTGGTGGATGCTATTTGTGGGGCAAACGCGAATACTGCACTTAACGTCAGGTTTGTTATGCAAGTTGCCTGGCAAGCCCACTTTGTGAAAAATATGTTTATTCGCCCTTCAGAAGAGCAACTTGATAATTTTGTACCGGATTTTGTGGTTATGAATGCCTCAAAGGCTTCGGATCCAGATTTCAAAAAACATCAGACTAACTCCGAAACCTTTGTTGCATTTAACTTAACTGAAAAAATGCAATTAATTGGCGGCACTTGGTATGGCGGCGAAATGAAGAAAGGCATGTTTTCAATGATGAACTACTTTCTTCCTCTGCAAGGTATTGCTTCAATGCATTGCTCGGCAAATGTGTGTAAAAATAATGATACCGCGATATTTTTTGGATTATCGGGTACAGGAAAAACAACCTTGTCAGCCGATCCGCAGCGCGCCTTAATTGGTGACGATGAACACGGTTGGGACGATGATGGTGTGTTTAATTTCGAAGGCGGTTGTTATGCAAAAACAATTGATTTAGATCCAGCTAAAGAGCCAGAAATATATCACGCTATTAGACGTAACGCCTTGTTAGAAAACGTGGTAATAAAAGGTAATGTGCCTGATTACACTGATAACACAAAAACCGAAAATACCCGTGTGTCATATCCCATTGAACATATAGAAAATCGCGTTCTAGGCATTAGCAAAGCGGGCCCCGCCAAAAAAGTGATTTTTTTGACCGCCGATGCATTTGGAGTGTTTCCGCCAGTATCACGTTTAACCAGCGAGCAAGCTAAGTATCATTATTTATCAGGTTTCACTGCAAAATTAGCAGGCACCGAACGTGGTGTGACTCACCCTACCCCTACCTTTTCATCTTGTTTCGGACAGGCTTTTTTAAGTTTACATCCTACTCAATATGCCGAAGTATTGGAGCGAAGAATGGCCGATGCAGGAGCAAGCGCATATTTAGTTAACACTGGTTGGAATGGCACGGGTAAACGTATTAGTTTGGCGGCAACTCGGGCTATTATTAATGCAATATTAAGTGGCGAAGTGGAAAATGCTGAATGTGAAATTTTGCCCTATTTTAACCTAGCATTCCCAAAAACGTTATCGGGAGTAGATAGCCACATTTTAGACCCACGAAAAACCTATTCGGACTTAGATGAATGGGATAAAAAAGCAAAAAACCTAGCCGAATTGTTTATCAACAATTTTACTAAGTTCACTGATAATGAAGAAGGTAAAGCCCTTACCTTAGCGGGTCCTCATTTATAAAATATATAGATATAGGCACATTAGATCATGTGCCTTTTATTATTCGGAAATACTGTTCGCTCAAATTTTGGTATAAATCTTAAAGCACTTTAAAACTCATCACGTAACGCTCGCCTAGATGCCTTATCAACCAAACTAAACACTCTATCTATTTCATCTTTTTTACTAGAACTTTGATGGCCAACCACTTTGATAAATTGGCATTTTATTTTAGAGATTACGCGGTAAAACTCCTGATACAGTTTATAGTTATTCAGCAGCTTATTATTACTCGATAAATAATGATCCTGTTCGAGGCGACTTCGTCTATCAGGCAAACCTATGATATTTTGGGAATCAGTATAAATAGTCAAAGTGATATCGCTATTATCATTGAATGCAATAATTTCATTCAATGACCACAACAAGGTTTGTAATTCCAATTTAGTCGAGCTTGTGTGCTCAAAACGTTTGATTTTCACCTTGGTTTTCAGCGTATCAATAGAGGTATTTTGAGCGGATACAACGAGGTAAGCGCCATATCCCACTTTCAACTCAGTATTAACACTAGCGTCTGTAAAAACCTGTAAGTGAGCCATTTACTATCCGTTATAGGTAACCTGTGTTTGAGATAGTCCATACCGCCCACAGAGCGCCAAACTTAGTTGACAACACACATGGTCAATCACTTTTGTTGATTGACCATAGATTACTAGATCAACAGATTGCCTTGTATTAATACAAAAATGCAAATTTGCTCTAAACCATTAATTTAATGTGGTTTTCTTTTTTTACTACTCGATTTCCCACGATTTTCTTGGGCTGCTTTAGCGGCGTCGTTATGGGGTTGATTGTCACTAAAACGCGTGAGTCCCTTCTGCGCTTTTGCAGCATTAGCAGACTTGCCTTTAGCAAACGCTTTATTGCCTGAACGTTTGGCGAACTCTTTCTGATCACGGCCTTTAAGTTCATTACGGCTTTCTGCAGGTACCAAACATTTAGGGCTGTTACCAATAAGATGTGCTTTGCCCATTTCTTTTAGAGTTTTACGCAATAACGGCCAGTTGGCTGAGTCGTGATAACGCAAAAATGCTCGATGCAGGCGGCGATGAATTTCACCTTTAGGTACTTGTACCTCTTCACTCTTGTGGTTCACTTTATGTATCGGGTTTTTGCCGGTGTGGTACATAGTGGTGGCATTGGCCATAGGTGACGGATAGAAGTTTTGTACTTGATCTAACTTAAAATTACGCTCTTTGAGCCATAACGCCAAGTTCAGCATATCTTCGTTTTCTGTACCTGGATGAGCCGAGATAAAGTAAGGAATAAGGTATTGGTCTTTGCCCGCTTCTTTGGTGTATTTATCAAACAACACTTTAAACTTGTCGTAGGTGCCCATGCCCGGCTTCATCATTTTATCAAGCGGTGCTTTTTCGGTATGCTCTGGAGCAATTTTTAAGTAGCCTCCGACATGATGGGTCACTAATTCCTTAACATACTCAGGATCTTCTATAGCCAAGTCATAACGTACGCCCGAGGCAATCAATACTTTTTTAACCCCCTCCACATCACGGGCCTTACGGTATAAATTTGTCGTAGGTGATTGGTCTGTATCGAGATGCCCACATATTTCTGGCCATACGCAAGATAAACGACGACAAGCTTGTTCGGCTTTAGGGCTTTTACAACGCAACTTATACATATTCGCCGTTGGACCACCAAGATCGGAGATAACACCGGTAAAACCTGGTACTTTGTCGCGAATGTTTTCTATTTCACGAATAATGGATTCTTCTGAACGGCTTTGGATCACCCTGCCCTCATGTTCGGTAATCGAACAAAAAGTACAACCACCAAAACAACCACGCATGATATTCACTGAAGTTTTGATCATGTCATAGGCTGGGATCTTCGCCTTACCATAACTAGGGTGCGGCACACGTGCATAAGGTAAATCAAACACCGCATCCATTTCTTCGGTTTCTAGTGGATAAGCAGGTGGGTTGATCCAAATAATGCGATCACCGTGGCGTTGCACAAGTGCACGGGCACAACCTGGGTTGGTTTCTTTATGCAAAATACGTGATGTATGAGCGTAATGGGTTTTTTCGGCGCGCACCACATCATAAGCTGGCAGCAACACATAGGTTTTATCCCAAGGCTTCACTCTTTGGGTTTTCGAGGTAAAAGGCTGCACCACTATTGGCTGGGCTTTTTGCTCTTCGATTGCAGCTTGTCTTTCTGCTTCTGAGGAGACCGCACACTTATCTTCGATAGTTTCGTATGGGCTAATAATAGCTTCAATTTTACCAATGCTGTCTAGGTGAGTCGAATCCACACCTTGCCAGCCGGGTAATGGT
>TARA_R110002153_G_scaffold2357_13_pt1 | contig 24033 bp, 25 predicted proteins | sample TARA_R110002153 | Tara Oceans TARA_R110002153 (sample SAMEA4398193) | marine metagenome | biome: Polar Biome; feature: [SRF] surface water layer (ENVO:00010504); material: water (ENVO:00002006), including particulate matter (ENVO:01000060) such as... | depth 5 m | reverse complement strand
TAGAGGAGGTACTAAAACAAAAGTTTTTATTAACTGAAAAAAAGGCGATACTGCTTTCTTTGGCGGGGATAAGCGAAGACGAGATAGCCACAGAGAAGGAGTTAACAAATCCAATATGGGTGAACAGCTTAAAGACAGGGGTGTATTTTTCAGAGAACTCTATGAACACCTTTAATGAAACCCTGGATAAAGATTTTGTTTTTCCGTTTTTGGTTAAATTAAACATACCTGTTGAAACTCGGGGACCTATAGCTTCTCTTTTGAGTGAACAGGGTTTATTAGACTCGGTTAACTCTTATGCCGCCTCAATTGCTGTTCCTGTGCATCCTGGTGATACGCCTGGAACTTTACGAACTTATAGTGATTTTTATGGTGCAGTTATAAACGGTGTGGACAATAAAAACTCCAACATGCTTTATAATGTAAAAATGCCAGGATTTAAAATATTTTTAAAAAAGCCACCACTGCCATCGTTGAGCTTCGATACTATCTTAAATTTAGGAAAGAGTCTATTACCTCCATCTGCCAAGTCGGATACTTCGACTGATTTTAGTGGTTTAGACAATCAAGTTGATATTATTAATCAAGTTGATAACACCTTGCAGCCACCCGCCTTAACAGATGTACAAATATTTGATTCTTGGAAAACAAGAAAAATTGATGAGTTTAGCGGCGAAAACGATATTAGTAAAGCCGAACAAAACAAAGTATTAGTTAAGATGATTCCTGCTCCGGGTAAATCTAATCCCATGGGTTATGGTTCTCAATTAGAAGTATGGGCGCTTTGTTTTCAACCCTCAGAGACGTGTATCGACAATCTTATTGGGGGAATGTCCCTTCTTTATGATTGGAATACTGCTGCATATGATAAAGAAAAAGGGCTCATTGAAGAAACTGCTAATAACATTGTGCATATTTTTAAAAATATCCAATATTCAAACATTTTAGATTTTACTGGCACTGAGGTGTCACCTTCTTCTTTATTTTCTGAAAAGGTTTATGCGGCAGACATGTATCTGGATAATTTTCACCTTGATGCAACCGCCCCTAAAGACGTTTTTGTTTACAGTGATCAACCAGAGCTGCTTGATTCCGATAACAGTTCCCTACAAGCGTTGATTACCAAGCTAAAATCTTTAAAGCTTAAAAGCAAACTACAAAAGTTGTTACTGGAAGGTAATCTTCTAAGAACTCCCGCAGATATTCACAATGGAAAATTAGCTCATCAAGAAACTTTAATGTATGAAATAGCAAAATACAGTTTCGGCGCCAACGGAGAAGAAAAATACCTACAGAGTATTTTCTTGCCTATAACTCTACAAGAACAATTGTCTTACTACGACACACAAATAATACCTTATAAGAACTATTTTTATAAAATATTCGCGCATAAAGCTATTCTTGGAACAGAATATGTAATAAAAACCAATTTAAAAGATAGCAAAGGGTCAACAGTTAATTTTAAAAACATGGTAGATGGTGCTTATGGTCCAAAAGTATGGTTTGAAATGCCCTATCATGTGCAACCATTCATTCAGGTGGTGAGAGTTCCTTATTATAATACAAAGATGGTTAATATAAAAGTGGACAAATTAAGCTATTCACGAGTAGAAGATAGTCCTCCGTTGCCGCCACAAGTTGATTTTGTTCCGTTTAGGAATATCGATAATCGCATATTGATATTGTTAAATAATTCTATTGGTCAAATAGAACAATACCCCAGAGCGTTATTTGAAGAAGATAAAGAAATCTTTGATAATGTTGCATTATCTCAAGACAGAAAACCAAACTCTAAGTTGATTTTTAAATCTGATGATTCACAAGGCACCTTTGAGGTCTTCAGAATGACCCGCAAACCATCAGGATACGCAGATATAGCAACAAATGATTCTTTACGAACGGAAGATTTGTTTTTTATAGAACCGGAACAAAACAATTCATTAGTAGACGCCATACTACCCAATCAGGATTATTACTATCTGTTTAGATTTAGAGATATACATTCTAATATTTCTAACCCCACCGACGTATATAAAATCCGAATGGTCCATCAAGCAGGGGCGATGCCTTATCTTACATTAGAAGTCATAGACCTAAAAGAAGAAGAAAAAAAACAACATAAAAAAAGGTTTTCGTCTGTTAAGGATATGCAAAAGTATTTATTTATACAACCAAACTTCTTGCAAAATGCCATTAATCTCCCACCGGGAATAGTCAATGAAGCTGGAGAAGTGCAAGGGGAACAGGATTATATAAAGATACCTTGTCACTTGGGAGATCCAAATGGTAAGAGTGTTTTTGGGAAGAAATTCAAATTAAGACTGACTTCCAAACAAACTGGTAAGAAAATAGATATTAATTTAACGGTCGAAAGTCCGCAAACCATTATAAATGAATAATTATACTATTTATAAGAAAGGAGATTGATAAATGGCTTTTTTAGATAACTCGGGTGATATTATTTTAGATGCCGTGTTGACCGATACTGGTCGCGCGAGATTGGCTAAGGGAGACGGCAGCTTTAAAATAGCCAAGTTCGCTTTTGGGGATGATGAGATTAATTACTCATCTTTCAATGGCAACCATACATCAGGTTCTGCATACTATGATTTGGAGATATTACAGACTCCTATTTTCGAAGCGTTCACCAACAATGGCTCTACAATGAAGTCAAAGCTAGTAAGCCTTACGAACAACAATCTTCTTTTTCTTCCTGTGCTTAAGCTAAACCAAGTAGTTACTGAAAACACTAATACTGCTCAAACAGCAGCTGGTAGCGATTATGGGGCAGGCACTCATGTAGTGCTGGTGGACTCAGATACTGTGGCAGCGGTTACTAGTGAGCAAGGTATTTTGAATGGTGTAGCCCCCATTGACGGCGGCAATCTTATGAGGGTCGATCAAGGATTAGACACTACAGAGGTTTCGCCATCATTGATTTTGGATCCCGAACTTAAGGAAACTCAATATATTGTAGAGATTGATTCTCGATTTGCCAAGGTTTATGATAAATCGGGTGACCAAGCAGCTGCAAATCCATCGTTTATCGACGACGATTCTATAGCTTCTTATTATTTCACTCAAAACATAGGAGGCTATGTACAAAGTTCTGTTACTGGTCCAACTACAGGAAACACCCCTGATGCTATAGCAGTAGCAGCGAGTGAATCGATTCAAGGTCCAAGAGGCACCACTCTTAAATTTGGTCTTTTAGCCGCAACTGATTTGGTTTCTAGCACTTACTTGTTTACAACGATGGGAAGTACTTTGACTGCCGGAACAGATGACTTTTATTTTATAGACTCAACTATTAGAGTAATAGGCGTTACAACGGGATACAAACTAGATATCCCAGTGAGATTTTTAAAGAAACAATAATAGGATATTAAACATGGCTAATACATTTAAAACTTTTTTGAATAGCGATATCGCGAATGCACGAACATTGCTACACGAGGCTATACCAATTACAGGAACCATCGTTTCGGGAACTTATACTGGTGATGCGAATATTAAAACTTTTGCTCATGGGATGTTTGAAGCTGTTTATGATTATCCTTATCTAAGCTCCTCAGCAAATCATATTTTTGACATTACAGCCGGTTATTCCTCTGAAAGTTCGCTGTCGTCTTCTGACAATGCACAAAATGCTAAAAAAATTAATATCTACAACCAGCACGCTCAAGTATTAGCGGGTTACGATGCCACCGGCTCCATCCAACGATTCGACACAGATGGTAACATTGTCGCCGGCGGCGACAAAATGAAAGAATGCTTCTTTATTAATTTTGCTCGTTTGCTTACTAAAGATGAAATCAAAAAAGGTTCTTTTGTATTAGATCTGTATACTAGTGGAACTGAAGTTTACGACGAGGGTGATAGGTTATCGATGAAACCCTTTGGGGATTATGGTGCATCAACAGACTATAAAGTCAACTCCCCAGCTGGAGAATACGGATTGCTTTATACAGCTTCAAGTGAGCCCAAGGGTGAAGTAATGGGGCATATATATTATCAAGCAGGAATCGTTGTTTTAACAGCATCTGCTTGTAGCGGTGCATTTTCTGATCCCGAAGACATTCCAGTCGGCGCAATCGGCTCCACTAAACCAGCTGTTGACTATGCTTTAACGGCTTCTACTATTACAAGTATAGCAAATGGATTCAGATTCGCTATTGATAGTATTGATTTCAATAACACAACCGAACTCAATTCAACAATCTATTTCTGTAGAGCCAGCACTCAAGATTATAATTATAGTGCTAATCCCACTTATCTTTCAGCTAGTAAAATTAGAGTGAAAAATAACAATCCCAAGGCTGAACCTGTTTCTTATATCACAACGGTTGGTCTCTATTCGGCTGATAATGAGTTGTTAGCTGTAGCCAAATTATCAGAGCCCTTAAAGAAATCGCCATCAAACGAACTAACGTTAAGAGTTAGATTAGATTATTAAAAAATGTCTTTTTACAAATTCGGTCCAAAAGATATATTGCGAAACCGGATAAAGACCTATCCGGATAGCTCTTTCTTTGTTCATCAAGGAAATATATATTATAATAATAGAAACTTAATGCCCGGTGCATTTGCTGCAAATGTGGGAAATATCCCCACTGGGACGATTAGTCTTTATGAGATGAATGTCGATAGGGACTTTTCAAAACACACTTATGACCCAGATAGTGATAGTGGAGTAAAGGCAAAAATATTTCCTTTTATTACTAAAGACTCCTCGTTAAACTCTTTTGGAACCATATCAGCAACTTCCTTTAATCAATTTCAATATGGAGACATTATTACAGGAAGTTATCCCATGTCTTCTTCTATTGCTAGGTCTGGTTCTGAAGCTGACGCGCCTCGAAAAGAAATCAACGCTCTCCAAAACGCATTAAATTATTATAAACCTTTAAGCCCTGCATATGCTTATTCTTCATCTTTGGGAGATAAATCGACTCAAGCACTTACTCTTATAAGCATTCCTAGTATTTTTTACGCTTCGTCCGTTAAAAAGAGTTCTGTAAAGTTAAATTTTTATATGTCAGGCGCTTTAGTAGCGGCTTGCGAAGACTTAAATAGAAATGGCGAACTTATACAAACTAGCGGTAGCACATATGCTCAATCAAATGGTCAAGGTGATGTCGTAGGTATAGTGCTTTACAATGAAGGGTTTATCATCCTAACGGGAAGTTGGGATTTAACAGAAGCTAATCATGATTGGGGTCCTGGCAGCGCGAGAAAAGGAACTTGGCTTGATTTTGCTATTGGCGCAAATGACGGGGAAGATGTTGCCGATCAAACACTCTCAGCTAGTTTTTCCTTAAACTTTAAAGGAACAAATTATATAAATACAGTAACGATGTTTGCTGATGCACCCTTGGGGGATTTAAATTACTCTCCTAACCCAACTTTTGTAAAATATTCTGACAATGAAGAAGGCGCAGGGTGGGCTGCTTCTGGCTCTAGTGGCTATTTTCAGGATAATAAAAAAGATTTGAAAAACACCATTAGCTCTTCTTTCTATGATTATGATGCCAAATTTAAAAGACAAACATTTATTAGTAAAATAGGCATATATGATGAAAACAAAAATCTTATTGCCGTAGCCAATCTTGCAAAACCTATTAAAAAACTAGAAGATAGGGATTACACTTTTAAACTCAAACTTGACCTTTAAGGAATAACTAAATGATATTGGGATTAGATATAAGCACCAGTATAACTGGTTTTTGTATTTTAGACGGAGATGCGGAAATTATACGCTCTGGTGTTTGGGATATGAGAAATAAAAAACATTTTTCTAATATGTTTGAGAAAGCAGAACATATTAAGAATGGGCTAACGGATATGAAAGTGCAATATCCTATACAACAAGTTTTCATTGAAAAGCCGTTTATGTTTTTCAACTCAGGCGGCTCAAGCGCTAAAACAATGGCAACACTACAGCGCTTCAATGGAATCCTATCTTGGATATGCTATGACATATATGATAAAACTCCAACGTATTTTACCGCACAACAAGCTAGAAAACTAAATGAGATTAAAATCCCCAAAGGGAACAACACTAAAAAAGAAATCTTAGCATGGGTGCTTGACAAGTATCCTACCTTTGAGGTAGAATATACTCATAAAGGTAATCCCAAACCAAAATATTTTGATATTGCGGATGCCATTGTTATAGCCAACGCCGGATTAATATGACTTGGAAAACTGGTTCCGAAACCGATACTACTTTCTACGAAGTTCTTCAAAAAATAAAATTACATCATAAAAACAAGGGTCAGATATTTGTAGGAACTGACTCTTTGGTTAACGGAAGTTGTTGCACTTTTATTACTAGTATTGTATTATTAGGAGCTGCTGGTCAAAAGGGCGGCATATACTTTTACAATAAAGAAAAGTATAACGAGCCTACGAGGTTTTATAATAGAATTTTGAGAGAAGTAGAAAAAAGCATTAATTTAGCTATAAGAATTACCGAAGTGTGTCCAAATGTCAATCTAGAAATTCATATAGATGTGTCACCTGAAGGTAAAAACGAAAGAACATCTGATATGGCACGTACCTTAATGGGATATGCAACAGGATCAGGATTTAAATGCAAAGTTAAACCTGATTCATTTGCTGCCTCTACTGTTGCGGATAAACATACTAAATGAATTTAAAAAAACTTGTAATAATACAAGACACTTTGGGAACATTCTACAAATCAAAAAATGAGCATTTGTTTTTTTGTCCTTTTTGTAAGCATCATAAGAAAAAGATGTCTGTTAATGTTGACAGAGACGTGTTCAAGTGTTGGGTGTGCGATACAAAAGGTGGTATATCTTACTTAGTTAAGCGTTTTGGGACATCCGAAAATCAATATCAATGGGAACTTATAACCCAAAAAATAGACATGTCTTCTATAGAGACAATGTTTGAGAATAAACCCGAAGCACCTAAACAAACAATTGCACTTCCAAAGGAATATGTTTGTTTAGCTAAAAAAGGACTACCCTATTCGGCTAGAGAACCTTTCGTTTATTTGGCAACTAGAGGAGTATCTAGGAGGGATATTTTATACTTCAAGATTGGCTATTGTGAAACTGGACCATACAAGAAGAGAATCATAATTCCCTCCTTCAACGAAGATGGCGATTGTGATTATTTTATTGCGCGTAGCTATGGCACTGATTGGTTAAAATACAAAAACCCTCCAACATCAAAGAACGTCATATTTAATGACTTATTGATTGACTGGAATAATTCAGTAACTCTGGTAGAAGGAATGTTTGACGCTCTCAAAATAAAGAATTCTATTCCTTTGCTTGGCTCCACTTTGAACGAAAAAACAAAATTATTTAAAAAACTTGTGACAAGACAACCAAAAATTTATATAGCGCTAGACCACGACGTCATATCTAAATCCTTAAAAGTTATTTCTACTATGATAGAATATGGTTTAAAGGTTTATCGTTTAGATACATCTAAGATTGAAGATATTGGCTCTGTGACAAAACAAGAAGCAGAATACCTTAAGGAGAACTCAACACTTATGAACGTAGAAAACATGCTAAAGCTACAGTGGAGGAATTAATGACGCGCATTGCTCATATATCTGATACTCACATACGAAACTTGCGATATCATAAAGAATATCGCACTGTGTTTGCAACACTTTTCGAACGTTTAAAGAAAGAAAAAGTAGATTATATTATTCACTGTGGAGACATCGCACATTCCAAAACTCACATATCACCAGAGTTTGTAAAATTGTGTTCTGAATTTTTAATTGGGCTTTCTGCTGCTGCTCCAACCTATATAATATTAGGGAACCATGATGGCAACCTTAAGAATAGCAGTCGTGAAGATGCAATCTCCCCTATTGTAAATGCTTTAAATTTGCCTAATTTATTTCTTCTTAAAAATTCCGGAGAGAGGTTAATTGATAAAGAAATTTGTCTTAATGTACTTAGTGTTTTTGATCGGGATGGCTGGGCTATGCCTAGCAGCCATGATCGGATTAACATTGCTCTTTATCACGGATCTATTTCAAATTGCGAAACGGACCTTGGCTGGGTCATGGAGCATGGCGAAAACGACATTGAAATCTTCGCAGGGCATGATTTTGCACTCTTGGGAGACATTCATAAAACAAATCAGGTTTTAGATCCAGAAGGGCGGATTAGATATCCAGGCTCGACAGTGCAGCAAAATTTTGGTGAGACTGATGATAAGGGATTCCTTATATGGGATATCTATAGCAAAAATGACTTTACTGTTAAGCACATTAGTATTCCCAACCCCAAGCCATTTGTTACAATTAAATTAACCAAAGCTGGTCGACTTCCTAAAAAAGTTAAGTGCCCTATTGGCGCAAGAATACGTTTAGTATCTGAAAATAACATTCCTCTTCAAACAATGAAGCGTGTGCTTGAGATAGCGCAACATCGGTTTAAACCAGAGCGCGTTACATATCTTAATAGATCTGCAGGAGACCGGGGGAATGTCGGACAATGTATTAATAATCTTTCGGTAGACAATCTTCGCGATATATCAGTACAGGAAACATTAATAGAAGAATACCTTAAGGACTATAATCTCACAGAAGAGCAACTAGAAAACGTTTTTAAATTAAATAAGAAATACAATACCGTAGTAGAAGATTCTGAAGAAGTGCAACGTAATGTGAATTGGAAACTTTCTAGAGTGGATTGGGACAATCTATTTAATTATGGAGAAGGCAATAGCATTAATTTGCAAAAGCTAAATGGCATAATTGGAATATTTGGAAAAAATTACTCTGGTAAGTCTTCTGTGGTTGATAGTCTTCTTTACGCATTGTTTAACTCTACAAGCAAAAATGAAAGAAAAAACCTTAATGTTATTAATCAAAACAAACAAGACGCGAGTGGGCAAGCTATTATTACGATTGGTGATAAAGAGTATTGTGTCCATCGCACGAGTGAAAAATATGTTAAAAAACTTAAAGGCGAAGAAATACTAGAAGCGAAAACAAATGTTAATTTTACTGTTAAGGATTTAGTAACTGATGAGGTTACAGAACTCAATGGCACGACTCGCAATGAAACAGATAGGATTATTCGTAGTCATTTCGGGACATTAGACGATTTCTTATTAACTTCCATGTCATCACAGACTGGTGCTTTACAATTCATCAGTGAGGGCTCAACAAAACGAAAAGAAATATTAGCTAAATTTTTAGATTTAGAAATGCTAGATCAAAAGTTTAAGTTAGCTAAGGATGACGCCACTGACTTAAGAGGAGCTTTACGACGAACTGAAGACGTTAACCATGATGATGAAATATATGAAACCGAAAAGCAGTTGATGCATCTTGAAAACACATCCGCGAACCAGAATCAATTATGTGACAAGCTAGCTGGAGAACTAGAAGAACTAAATAAAAACGTTTCAATTATACAGGCAAAAATTGATAGCCTCCCAACTGAAATTATCAATATTAAACAAGTACAAGAGCAAATTCTCGCAGAAGAGAACAATACTCAGACTTATAGGGGAAACATTGTCAATTGTGGTCGTATTCTTGCTGATAATAATAAAGTTTTAAAGAAAATACGCGAGTTGGAAGTGACTTTCGATGTTGGTGAGTGCAAAGAAAGACAAGAGAAAATAAATCAATTATTTGCCGAATTAGACATTATCGATAGAGACTTAGAAAAAGCTAATAATCTAGTTTATGTCAATGATAAAAAAATACGATTACTTAATGAAGTGCCTTGTGGGAATGAACACCCTACGTGCAAGTTTATTAAAGATGCGCATATTGCTGAAAGCGGTTCTTTTGACTTAAAAAAGATAGTTGAGGGGCTTCAAGAGAATCGTCATGATAAAAACATTCAAATCGCTAGTTTTAATCAAGAACAGATAGAACGACATATAAAGCAGTATGAACAGGTAAAGCAAAAAAAGACCACTTATGAAAAGTCTAGCTTAAAAACAGACTTAGAAAAAGGAAAATGGGAAAACGCTATTCTTGTGAGTGAAAAAGAATTGGAGGGGCTAATAGCCAAAGAGCGTCAATACAATGAAAATAAAGAATTAATAGATAATAAAGGACTGTTTACCAAGCAATTGGCAAAGGAAACAAAAGTTTATCTAGAAAAAGAAAAAGAAAGAAACGAATGTCAAAATGCACTTTTGGAGTGCTATAAAAAGAACGGCTCACTGGAACAAAAACTCAAGTCTTTAAATGAAAAAAAGCAAAACCTTATTGATTTACAAGAAGAATATTCAGCTTATGATTTATTTATGAGTTGTATGCATTCCAATGGTATCGCGTATGATGTAATAAAAAAGAAGCTACCAACTATTAATGATGAAATTGGAAAGATATTAGCCAATGTTGTTGACTTTGAAGTGTTTTTTGAGGCAGACGACAAAAAACTAAATATTTTTATTAAACATCCTCACCATGACGAGCGACCTATAGAAATGGGTTCTGGCGCGGAAAAGACCTTAGCAGCTATGGCTATTAGACTAGCGCTGCTTTCCGTGTCTTCTCTTCCTAAATCAGACGTCTTTATCTTAGACGAACCGGGAACGGCACTGGATGTGGAGAATATGGATGGTTTTATTTCTATCTTGGAACTAATTAAGACATACTTTAAAACTGTCATTTTGATATCTCATCTTGACAATTTAAAGGATTGTGTGGACCAACAAATCGTAATAGATAAAAAAGATGGGTTTGCACATATATCAATTTGAGGGGTGTAGATGACAACATATTATGTTGCAAAAACAGGCGACGATGGAGATCCCGGCACTAGCCAAAGCGCCCCAAAACTAACCATACAGGCAGCTTTAACTGCCGCCGCCGCGCGTTCAGATACTGTTGAGATCATTGATGAAGGTGTATATAATGAAGGAGACCTCACCACCGGCGTAGAAAACATTACACTACACCACACTGCTAGCACTCTAGGTCGCCCAGAAATCCACGGCACTGGTCTTGGGGGGAATGCGGAATCGCGTGCTTTCGACCTAGGCTATTCAGGATTTTCTATCAAGGGTCTAGAAATTTATTCCTATGGCTCGTACCCGAATGGATGCGTTTTTAATGTGGCAGTAGCTGCAAGGGTGGGGCTTGTAATAGAAGACTGTTTCATGTATGATGTACCAAGACTTACTAGCCACAATCTCGCTGGTACCAGCGGTGATCCTTGTGAAATTAAACAATGTATAATGTATTTCGAAGGATCCCGCTATGGAAATACTGGACTCAATATTACGAATAATGGTTATTTAGAAATCTCTAATTGTCTATTAACCGCTAGCAACAAAGATGGTGACTGGCCAGTTGTAAGTGATTCTTCGGCTTTTGGCACAGCTAGCTTCAGCACAATTATAGATAGAGGTACGATCAGCAAGTCTACAATGAGGATTGCAAAGGCAATAAACTGTTTTGTATCTTCAAGTACTGCTTTCGGCATTGCTTCTGATGACCAAACATATAATTTGGCATGCGTTACTAGTGGTTTTGCTTTCCGTAATAATGCCGATGGAGCTATAGCTTCCCCAGCATCTGGCAGCGGCAACGAACAAATAACCCATGCTGAAGTTGGTTTTGTTGATAATACATCTATTGGTGATGCGGTTGAAATTGCCGACAATTATAAACTAACATACGCGTCCAAACTTGTGGACGCCGGTTCACTGTTCGATGACATAGTAATCGATTTAGCAGGGACGCTCAGACCATGCCGTGGTTATGATGTAGGCTGCTTTGAATATACGACAGATTGGTCTGAATATACTGCAGAACCAAAAAGTGGTTTTGATAATGAATTAGTCATACAAAGTAATGCAAACTTATCAAGTAATCATAAATTTAAATATTGTTCTTTTAATCGACAAGCACCTTTTTCTTTAGGAGTCAAAGGACCAGCGAGCTTAAGAGGCAGGACAACTGCCTATAAAGTAGAAAAATAGGAGCACATAGCTGAGGGTATTGGCTTCTGTGCTTAATAGAAAAGAAAAAAAGTAGAGGTCTACAATGATGAAACAAATTATAGATAAAACATTAAATAAGTTTATGTCTCGTAAGCTTATGGTCTGGGCGACAGCAACGTATTTAATGTTGTTTACTAGTTCTTTAGCTAGCGAAGATTGGGTTGCCATTTCACTTGCTTATATTAGCATTCAAGGCTTAGCTGATATTGCTACACAGTGGAGACATGGTAAGTGATAACTTTTTTAACTCTTAAAACAGTGTTAAAAAAGGCTTGGGTATGGATAAAGCATAATTGGCACGTGCCGGCTGTGCTTATCTATACTTTAGCTTTGTGGATACTATTTAGAAGGAAGGATTCAGCTTTATCAGTTCTAAAAGAAAGGAACAAAAGTTATAAAGATCAAATAGATGTGATTAGTAAATCGCATGAAGAAGAACTAGAAAAAAGAAATAAAGTTATTGAAAAATACAACGACTTGATTTTTAAAATAGAAGAGAAATATGCTGAAGACAAGAAAGAGCTAGACAACAAGAAGAGAAAAGAAGTTAAAGAATTGGTAGAAAAATACAACAACAACCCGAACGAGTTAGCAAAACTTTTAGCTGAAAAATATGGATTAACATACGAGGAACAAGTCCGATGAATAATGAAATGAAAATGCTTTTTGAAAGCTGGCGCGGATATAATACTGACAGTCCATTTGTGACACTTCTCAAAGAACACGATATCAAACCAATGTCCGACCAACAGTTGTTTTTAGAGTGGAAAAAACAAACTCTTCTGGAACTTAAAAAATTAGAAGAAATTGATTGGGAAAAAGAAGCACAGTTAACAGCAGATCCTGATTATAAACCTCCTCATGAGCGAGGGGGTGTTATAGTACAAGGTAAGGAGATGTTATCAGCAGGGTGGGAAAAAGTTAACGAGTGGCTTCTGCAGAAATCTTTAGAATTGATAGAATTGGCTAAAAGAAGTTTGCCCGCCGTCGTAAAAGCTGCATCTTGGTTAAACAAACAATTGAGAAAATTTGAAGATAAGCATCCATTGCTTTACGATATTGTGAAATGGGTACTTATAATAGCTGTTATTACTGGATTGGTTTACTTAACTTCCGGCGATGCGCAGGCACAAATACAAACATCGGATGGTAAAATAGTATCCGATACAGAATGGAAGACAGCTAGAGGGTTTCTATCTGATTGGGGAAGATCACACGGCAACGATGTGCAAAAGCATTTAGATATTGGTTATGCTATTGACCTTTTGGATAAAATGCATGAATCCGAGGGTATACACAAAACGGATGAATTTAAGGAAGCTTTTGGCAAGATGGCGCGTGTAGCTGTAGAAGAAATGGTAAAGCAGATTCAAGAATATCGCGATCTACCTGCTGGTCCGGAGAAAACTGAGTTGGGCACGCAGCTTGTAAAATGGCTAGAGGTTGGTAAAAAATTAAAAGTATCAGTTTTATAAGGAAAATATGAAATTATTAATACCTCTTTTAATATGCATGTTGATTTTTCCAACAGTTTTATTAGCGGATACTCCGGAGCTTCCTCCACAACCTAGAATAATGGGAATAGAGCAAGGTCAGACTGCTCCTTATGCTGGTGTATTGTTAAACTCAATTGCAGCTGCAAAGATTTTTGCTGAAGGTAACTTCTCTCAAACGGAATGTGATTTGAGAGTAAAGTATGAAGTAGAAAAAGAAGCTGCTAGACTCAATATGCTTTTGGAAACTACAAGAGTTTCCATGGAAGCAATAGACAAAAGATCTTCTTCGTTAATAGAAATCAAAGATAAAGAAATCGAACGTTTAAGTGAGATATCCTCAAACACAAATGATTGGAGCCCCCTTTGGTATGCTGGTGGTGTCTTAACTGGCATTGGTTTGACTATAGCGATTGTGTATGCCGTAGAAGCAGGGAGATAATATATGTCTAGAAGAGGCAAGATTGGAGATTATAGCCGGTCTAAATTAGAAAATATCATTCAGGATACAGCCACCTCTGGCGGCATAACTGTCGAAGAGGTTGACGGTACCCCGTCCGTTTCCAGCGTAGAAACAATAAAAGTATCAAATGGCACCTTGACCGATGATGGCTCCGGAGCGGTGACAATCAGCACAACAGCAACGGTATCCACAAAGCGTCTCATTATCGCAGCTTCTGCCTGCACAGCTGAAGCTAGAACACAAGATATTACAATTTATACGAAAACAGCAGATGAAGGGATCGCCAATGTCCGCGTGCGTTGGGGATCGTCAAAACTTAATTATGGCGGATCGGCATTTTATTTGGCTGTTGGTTTCCATCCCACTGGAGGTTCATTAGACAATGATTCTTTTTTGCTCGCGAGAGATATTGCTGGAGTTTCTGCAGGTGAATTCGCAATTGCGGAATATTTTACGCAAGGCGGCGCAGTGTGGGGACCAAATAGCTATAGACACCGATATTACATGAACACACTAGCTCATTATCAAACAGCAGGCGTAATTACGGTTTCTATCACTCTAGCAGTAGGAGAAGATGTTGGCGATATATCTTCTGGAACAATAGAAGTCTTTTTAGATATTGCAAACCCTGGTGCTGGAACGACAATAAGTTAAAATGAAACAAAAGAACTTAAATAAGATAGCTCAAATCGAAAAGGCAATTGCTAAAAAGTTTGGAGACAAAGCGATTGTCAATCCCAAGTCTGGATGGACAGATGAAAAAGAACAAGAATACTTGCAGCAGCTAAAAGAGTTTTACTATAAGCAACGACAAAAAGCGGATAATAATGAGAAAGTAAACAAAGAAGGCTTTTTATTGGATAAAAATCTAATTAGTAAAGAAAGCAAAAGAGTATGCCCAACGTGCGATAAGTATTCTTTTGATTTAAGAGACGATCTTTATATGAATAAATTCGAATGTTGTCGCATATGTTATATTCAATGGGTTGAAGATAGAGAAGAGAGATGGCTAAACGGCTGGAGACCAGACAATGATAAGAAAAAATAAGAAAAGAATTGATCCTCGCTTCTTTTTAAATGAGACAGTGACAAGAGAAGGCGATGAAATAAGTGAAGATGTAAAATATAGCGCTGAGTCTGCCATGGCACAACTTAATGCCGCCACCGCTTGCGAAAATTCGTCTGAAGTCATCAGCGCTGTAAAAAGCCTCAGCGGTTTTATGGACTATTTTGAGGATGATAAAGAAATGCAGAGACTTCTCTTTAGTGAAGAAGGCTTAAGGGTTCTGGCTCAAGAGATGGACCGAAGGCGAAGGGTGAGAAAAAGGAAGGGAACGGAGGGAGCAGAGCCCTGGTGGTCTCTTCAGCAGCAGGCGCGGATCGTTTTTTCAAAGTTTGAAGAAAAAGGTTTAATTGATGCGGATAGTACATTAGAAAAAATAGATGTCTTAAAGACTTGCTAAGTAAAATGGATTAAAGATAAATATTAAAGGGAGCAAAATTAAATGGCTACAGTATATGACATAGTAAAAGGAATTAATCAAGCAGCTGCAAATGCTTATGATGGTTCTCATGATAAGAGATTTGTTGAAGAGGGCGATGATAAAGTTGTTGGTCTTAAAAGAGAGCAAGGTTGCCCTATTAACGATTCGAGGGTCATAGATGGGTTTAATGTACGCATGGCGGGTCCAAAACTAATCGTATCATACCAATCAGAAATGCCTATGTCCGATTTCCATAATACAAAACTAGATCAAGAGTTAGAACAAACCTATGCTGATATTATTAAGTTTTTGAAGAAAGAATATAAAAAGGTTACCAGTGATACGCTCTCGCTCAAAGAAGACGGTCCCTGTGACTTTATTCTACAAAACATGTCTAAGATACGCACTTGGGTGCAAGCAACAAAGGTTTATACTGTAGGAAACTTGAAAGATGTTATTCCAGTGGGGGAGCCCTCTGAAGACCGTCTAGAAGATAATTTTCGTAAGTTTCTTGAGTTAAGCACTGACAAAAAGCCAGACAATGTAACCAGAAAAAATGATTAATGACCTACAAACTTACCAAAGAAAAGATAGTCAAAGAGATCGTCAAATCTGGTAAAAACCCAGTCTACTTTATTAATACCTACGCTAAAATCCCTCACCCTGGTAAGGGTCTGATTCCATTTAAAACATATGATTTTCAAGATGAGTTGGTAGATAACCTTGCGTTACATCGATTTATTGTAGTTCTAAAAGCAAGACAGCTGGGAATATCAACAATCACAGCTGCTTATGTTGCATGGCTGGTGTTGTTTCACCGCGATAAGAATGTGCTTATTGTTGCAACTAAACTCTCCACCGCAGCCAACTTAGTAAGAAAAGTTAAGATTATTTTAAAAAATCTTCCAGAGTGGATACGTATAGCGAACTTCGAAGTAGATAACAAAAACAGTATTGAACTGAACAACGGAAGCCAAGTTAAGGCTTCATCTACCTCTGGTGATGCTGGTCGTTCAGAGGCGTTGTCTCTCCTTGTTATTGATGAGGCTGCGCATATTGATGGTCTAGACGAGCTATGGACCGGTCTTTATCCTACAATTTCTACTGGTGGACGATGCATTGCAATATCAACTCCACGCGGTGTTGGTGACTGGTTTCATGAAACATATGTCGGAGCAGAAAGCGGAGATAATGAATTCTTTCCAGTAAGCTTACCATGGGACGCCCACCCGGATAGAGACCCCAGCTGGTTTGAGATAGAAACAAAAAACATGAGCAAAAGACAAATTGCTCAAGAGTATGAATGCAATTTCAATACTTCTGGTGATACAGTCGTTCACCCAGATGATATTATGCGTATTAAAGGAATGATTAAAGAACCCGTGTATCGCGTGGGATTTGATAGAAACACTTGGATTTGGGAAGAACCTAATGCTGAAAATAAATATTTATTGGTTGCTGATGTGGCAAGAGGCGACGGTGCTGACTCTAGCACATTTCATGTTTTTAAACTAGAAACGATGGAAATAATCTGCGAATACAAAGGAAAGCCATCACCTGATATTTTTGCTGAAATAATTAATACAACCGGGTTACAATATAATACCGCTATGGTTGTAATAGAAAATAATTCTGTGGGGTATCATGTATTAGATAAGTTAAAAGACAAAGCATACCCAAATGTGTATCATTCTAAAAAAGGCACACATCAATATGTTGAGCAATACGCAGCAGAGGGCAATTCATCCGTTGTTCCTGGTTTTACTACTTCTCAGAAGACTCGACCATTGATTATTGCTAAGTTTGAAGAGTTCATAAGAAACAAAGTTCTTACTATTTATTCTAAGCGATTGGCAAATGAATTAGATACTTTTATTTGGAAGAATGGGAGACCAGAAGCACAACGAAGTTACAATGATGATTTAGTCATGGCTGCTTCTATTGGGTGCTGGGTGAGAGATACAGCAATTATCGAAAATAAACGGGATATCGAATACAAAAAAGCTTTTTTAAATGCTATGATATCCACAACGACAACTCTAGATACTCGCGCACCAGGGCAAGCAAAGCCTAATATGCGCGATAGAATGTTTGATGAACATAAAAAAATGAAAGAATTTGCTTGGATATTTAAGGGATAATACATGGTTAATGACAATACTAAGAATACTGAGTCGCCACTGTTTAAGAGACTAACACGTCTTTTTTCAGGTCCAATAATTAATTATAGATCACAGAATACTAGACAACTTAGAAAACGACGCCTAGACAAATATGCAAGAACCTTTAAAGATGTGGGAGGGCAAAAGTTTGAACGGTCGGGCTACAATCCATTAGATAATTTTAGTTCATACAACATGGACACTCAAGGTCGTCTTACTCGTTATTCAGATTTTGAGCAAATGGAATACATGCCAGAGCTAGCGTCAGCATTAGATATATATGCTGACGAGATGACTACTTTTAATGTGTATAATAGAATGCTTCGAATAAAATGTCCTGATGAAGAAATTAAACAAATCTTAGAAACATTATATTATCAAGTGCTCAATATAGAGTTTAATCTCTTTGGCTGGTCTAGAACCATGTGTAAATATGGAGACTTTTATCTTTATCTAGACATTGATGCCGATATGGGAGTTAAGAATGCAATTGGTCTTCCCTCTAGGGACATAGAAAGAGTTGAAGGGGAAGACAAAAACAACCCCAATTATGTCCAATATCAGTGGAACAGCGCCGGCGTCACATTTGAAAATTGGCAAATTGGACATTTTAGAATACTAGGAAATGATAAATTTGCGCCATATGGTACTTCGGTATTAGACGCAGCTCGTCGTATTTGGAGACAGTTAACTCTATTAGAAGACGCAATGATGGCATATCGTATCGTGCGTTCTCCCGAAAGAAGAGTGTTTTATGTTGACGTAGGCAATATACCTTCTCAGGATGTTGAGCAGTTTATGCAACGATTCATCACATCTATGAAGCGTAATCAAATTGTAGATCCGGATACCGGAAGAGTAGATTTACGTTATAATCCAATGTCGGTTGAAGAAGATTATTTTATTCCCACCCGAGGCGATTCCAAAACTGAAATAACTTCTCTTCCTGGCGGCACTTTTACTGGTGATATTGATGATGTTAAATATCTTCGTGATAAGTTGTTTGCTGCTATTAAAATCCCTCAATCCTATATGATTAGAGGAGAGGGCGGCGAAGAAGATAAAGGTGCATTAGCTCAAAAGGATATTCGTTTTGCTCGTACAGTCCAACGCCTACAACGCTCAGTTGTAACTGAACTAGAAAAGATTGGCATTATCCATCTTTATACGTTGGGTTTTCGCGGCGACGACCTTATTAGTTTTAATTTAAGGTTAAATAACCCATCTAAGATTTCAGAGCTTCAAGAGCTAGAAACTTGGAGAACTAAGTTTGATGTAGCAGCTGCAGCTACGGAGGGTTTCTTTTCCAAGCGATGGATTGCTCATAATCTCTTTGATATATCAGATGAAGAGTTCTTACGTAATCAACGTGAAATCTTCTATGATAGAAGAGTTTCTACACAATTGGACCAAGTGGCTGAAGAGGAAGCTGGAACTGCCAGCGGCGGCATGGGCGGTGATCTAGGTGGCGATGATCTAGGTGGTGATCTAGGAGGCGGCGATCTAGGCGACGAGCTAGGAGGCGGCGATCTAGGCGACGAGCTAGGAGGCGAAGACGAAGCAGCCGACGAAGACGAAGTGCTTTTGGCAGAACCTGGAGGCGAAGCTGGCAAACGTGACGATGATAAAACTGTTTGGATGGACAAAGAAGGAAGAACCACCACTCCCAAATCCAAACATAAGATGCATAGACCAGTCGACCAAGATAAGCGTCGTTCTACCGGACCACGCAATCGACAGATGAAAGCACTTTCTCGTCACGAAATGGCAAAAATGCCTTCTCGTCAGGTAAGAATGAATCTACCAGCAGGCGCTAAAGAATTACTAGGTCTGGGTAAAGGTATATTTGAGAACAAAACAACTAATTATGAGAAAGAAGAAAAAGAAATATTTGAAGTAAGAGACGATATAAAAAAGATTTTTAAAGATTTGGAGCAGATTTAATGGCTAAACACAATAAGAAAAGAAATACCGCTTTTATATATGAAGTTGTGATTCGCGAAATCATCAAGCAGACTATCAATAAAAACAAAGAAAAAAGAAATGTCGCAATTCAGACCATTAAAGAAATATTTAAAAAGGGCACTGAGTTGCGCAAAGAATTAGATCTTTACAAAACACTACTGGAAACAAAAGGCTTAAACGAGCGTGTGGCAGAAAAACTAGTATTTGAAGTTTTTAAGCAACACAGAAACGTTGATCTCCAAAAATTGTTTAAAGAGCAAAGCAATGCGATTGCTATTATTAATAAAGAGATTTCGAAAGACGTCTTTAACAATTTTGTCCCTAACTACAAAAACTTAGCCACTATTGCTCAAATGTTCGGACAATCCGTCACTCCAAAGGCAAAAGTTCTATTAGAAGCAAAAATCATTAAGGATATGTCGGATTCGCAGCTGCCTCAAAACAAAACAGCCAAAGTATCTCCTCTAGTGGTTAAAACGTTTATTAAAAAGTTTAATGATGTTTATGGTGACCTTCTAGCAGAGCAGAAAGAACTCTTCTCAAAATATGTTTTTTCGTTTCAAGATGGAGAAACGGAGTTTAGGTTTCATTTGAATGAAGAAATAACTCGATTACGCACAGTCATTAACGATTCTTATAAGCTAAAAGAAGTTTCACAAGATGAGACTCTTAAAAACAAGCTTGATGGAGTAAAACAAGTTTTGCAAGGATTTAGCAAAGAACCTCTTGACAAAAATTGGAACCAAAAATTTCTTCAAATACTACAAATACAAAATCTAGCTAAAGAGTTGCAATCATAATGACTGATTTACGAATCAAAAGAGCGCCAAGAACGTTAGATATTAAAATTGACAAGCCTGATGTCATTGTCCATTTAAAGGCAAGAAAAACCATTGCTGGAGATGTAATGATTTATGATCACCCAGACATCGATATTGTTGTTTCACCAAAAGAAAATAAGGTTTTTGCCTTGTCAAAAAAAGATTATGGTGATAATGTTTATGCTACTCAATCACGGCTGTTTCACTTTCTTACCCAAAGAGGGATAATAGATGGTGCAAAAATCCGCAGCGGTAATATTTTTGGCTCGTTAGAAGGACCAATATTGGTTGCCGAAGAGGCTCAAAAAGAACAGGTTGATCCCTTACAGATCGTGATATATTCAGTAGCTAAGTTTTTACAAGAAGAAGCTCCGCATACTCGTGGCTATAAAGAATATGAAGCTGAGTTTGATAAAGAATTAACAGACCCCGCCGAAGACGAGACCACAGAACTTGGCAAGGTTCCCCACGAACCACGCAAAGGTACAAATCACACTTATCCTGGCTCTACAGCTGCTTATGGTCTTGTTGGCTATCACTACGAGGAATAAATGGAATTAATTTATTTTGTTCTTTCAGCCTATGGTTTAACCCAAATCCTGATTTATGGCTCCATATTCAATAAAATTAGACCTTCTAAGTCCTGGCTAAGCGGCTTTGGAATACTGTTTCATTGCCCCATGTGTATGGGTTTTTGGATTGGTTTGTTTTTATTTGGAATAAATGAATATACAGAACTATTTACCTTTGAATATACGTTTGCCAACGCGCTTATTTTAGGATGGCTAAGTTCAGGAACTTGTTATTTATTAAGCATGTTGGTTAATGATTTTGGCTTGAAGTTAAATCATAGGAGTGATGATGACTAACACTTGGACAAACAAATGGAAGCTGCAGCCTGTTCGTAGGTGTTGCAGTGGCTCTAATAGCGCACGGGTAATGCCCGTTAACTAATATTAATTTTAAGGAGATTAAAGATGAAATTAACAGAATCACAATTAAGAAAGTTGGTAAAAGAAGAAATCGATACAATGGTGGATGAAGGTCTTATGGACTTTATCAAAAGCGCTGGCGGGAAAGCAGCTGCTCCTGTTGCGAAAATGGCTAATAAGGCAAAAGAGTATGGCAAGGGTGTTGTCCGCGCCGGCAAATTAGGCTCTTTAGCTGCAGATTTAGAAAAGAGCGTGGAGCGTGTAGAAAAATTGATTGCACGTTTGAGCAAATTGGATCCTGAGCTTAGATCTAGCCGCATTGTACAAGCATTAGGCGATATGAAGAAAAGAGCAGCACAACTTAGAGCGCAAAAAGAATAATAAAATACAATGGCTAAACGACTTTTACGAGAATTCTTTGAGCTTAAATGCGACGAACGTGGCTGCCAAGATCTTTTGACCGAAGGTGAAAAGAAATGGATCAAAGAAGGATTTACCATTTTCCCAGCTAAACTACAGCAATGCGATGTAAGAAATGGGAATGGAAGGTCATACCCACGTGATGTTTTAGAGCGAGAAATTGAGAATTATCAAAAGCTAGTAAAAGAAAGTAGAGCAATTGGCGAATGTGATCATCCGGAAGATTCAGTTATAAATCTTAAAAACGCCTCTCATCTGATTACTCGTGTTTGGTGGGAAGGTGATTCTGTCCTTGGAACAATTAAAGTTTTAAAAACACCATCAGGTAATATTCTTAAAGGTTTGTATGAAAGCGGAGTCTTGTTTGGCTTCTCTTCAAGAGCAATGGGTTCGTTACAAGAAGGTCAAGACGACCATGGACCAATCCAAGTTGTGCAAGACGACCTTCAACTTATCTGTTTTGATGCTGTTTCTGAACCTTCTTCTCCAGAAGCATACTATTTAGAGCCACACTACGATCAAGTGAAGCTAAATATTGCCGAAGGCAGCAAACATTTGAATAAGTTCTTTACCAAAAGCGATAAAATCAATCGCGCTTTAAACGAAATCCTTAGAGGTTAGAATGAAAAAATCCCAATTAAAAGCAGCTATTAAACCTATTGTAAAAGAATGTATCAATGAAATTCTCTTAGAACAGGGTCTCCTTTCTAATATCATTGCAGAGGTAGTTAAAGGGGTCCAGCCTCTTCACACACAGCCTTCTATGCCTACTCCAAATAAGGAATTAGCATTTCAGAAACAGCAGTTGGATGAGCAACGTCAAGAATTGGAATATCAAGAACAAGAGCAGCTAAAAGAACAGAAAAGAAAACTTTTAAATGCAGCAGGATTTGGAACTGATGTTTTTGCAGGCACTGAACCAATTACCGGCGGCATCACAACGGAAAGAAAAGACCCATCAGGTGGTCAAGCCGGCGCATTAGCTGGCGTTGATCCTAACGATGCAGGAGTGGATATTACTGGTATCATGACTCTTGGCGGCAGAGATTGGGGCAAGATGATTTAGGAGTTATTATGTCTAGTAAAAAACCCATTAGAGTAGAAATTAAAGCGCGCTATGCAGACGAACCAATCGAAAAGATGATTAAACGATTTAATCGCAAAGTAAAAAAAGAAAGAATTATTGAAATATTTTTAGAACAAAAAAGCTACGAAAAACCATCAGATCGTAGAAGAAAACTTAAAAAAAGAAGAAAAAAAGTTCTAGAAAAACTTAATCGAGATAAACGTAATACCAAAGATAGATAATGGATATGGTTTTTATTATATTCGTATACTAATTAATCATAGGTTAAAAGGAGTGTTTTTATGTCTTCCATGTTAGAACAGGCTATTATAGACGCTGATCAACTAAAAGAAACAGCTAAAAAAACAGCTGAAGAAGCAGTAGTTGAAAAGTATCAAAGTGAAATCAAAGAGGCAGTCGAAAAGATCCTTGAGCAAGACGAAGTAGTTGAGACTGAGATGAGCATTGATCCGGATGGCAACCTTGAGGTTGTGGAGGATTTACCCGCCACTCAGACTACAGATATGGAAGAAGTTGTGGAAATCGACCTTAACAAACTTGAAGAGCTAATGGCTGAAGAGATGGAAGAAGACGGTTTAGATCCTGATGATATGTCCAGTCGCGAGCAAGTAGCCGAAGAAATTGAAGCTTTAGTGGAAGACGATGAAATAGAGCTTAGCGAGAATGATCTTCTAGAACTAGCTGGTGAAAAAGAATTTGAAATTAACGAAGACAATCTCGCCTCAGTCATCGCAGAAATACTCAGTGAAGATATGATAGATGATTCAGCTAAAGAAGAAGAAGCAGAGGGTCAACAGTCAGCTGTAGGCGTTGATGACGAAAAACTTGAAGAAGCGGAAGCCGATCTAGAAGAAGCAGGTAAAACAACCGCAAAGAAAGCTCGAACTGAAAAGAAAACTATGAAGGATCTCGACAAAGATGCCGAGACAAGGGAAACAGACTTTTTGAAGAAGAAGCCAAAGGCAGCAAATGAATCCAAACGTTTGAAAGGAGAAAACACTTCTCTTTTAAAAGAACAAACAAGAACAGATAAGAAAGTCCAGCTATTGAAAGAAAAAGTAGATAAGTATGGCACAGTTATTAATAAGCTTAAAAATAAGCTTAATGAAAGCAACTTAACAAATGCTAAGTTGTTATATCAAAACCGCATTTTAAATAGCGCCTCTTTGAATGAGCGACAAAAAGATAAAATTGTCGATGCTATATCTAATGCAACTACAGTTGAAGAAG
>TARA_R110002153_G_scaffold6117_2_pt1 | contig 24035 bp, 14 predicted proteins | sample TARA_R110002153 | Tara Oceans TARA_R110002153 (sample SAMEA4398193) | marine metagenome | biome: Polar Biome; feature: [SRF] surface water layer (ENVO:00010504); material: water (ENVO:00002006), including particulate matter (ENVO:01000060) such as... | depth 5 m | reverse complement strand
GTAAAGTCATACATGTCCAAGTTTTCTTTGTAACTCCGCAAGCATTTATCCACGTAGGTTACAATGTTCCACTCTGTTTCGATGGGCGTTTGGTTATACTGATCCCATAGCTTAACTTTTCGCATCCGAGCGAGGTTAATCAGGCCTAGAATAGGATCGGTTGTTTTTGTCATCTCTGGGATGTCTTCGTCAAAGTTATTAACGCGCTGCACGTTTAAGGCCACGCCTATGCTCTGAGAAAGTTCCCGATAGTTCTCGTCCTGCATTACCTGTTCTGGGCGTATATCAGAACAGGTTAGTGCCAGACTGTGCAACGTCCTAAAATAGAACAGGTCTTTCTTAGGGTCTAAGTTAAACCGTTTAGCCGCGCGTTCTTTTGCTTCGTTTGCGGCTTTGCGTGTAAACGCTAGGAAAGCTATGTTCATCGGCGGGACGCCCTTTTGCAGAGCGTCGTCCACCATATTAAGAAGACGGGTTGTCTTCCCCGTCCCCGGTGGTCCGAATATCCTGAACACTTTCTTTCTCCCTTTTGTAAATCTGATAGACGCGCTGCTTGCTTATGTTGAACCACTTAGCCACCGCTGTTTTTGTCATTCGCTGTTCGTCAAGCATTCTAACGATCTCTGTGTTCCTCATTTTTTTAAAGTTCTGTTGGGTCAAAACGGGCTCTCCTGTTTTGGTGAAAAGTCTGGGGTTGTAATATCTATGTCTCCAGACTCATACGCAGGGATCTGCCAGACCCGCACAGCGCGGCCTTTGATCTTTAGAACGGTGCTATCGCCGTTGATGTCGCGAAGGCGCTGGGCAATGCGGTGTGACTTATACTCAAAGAATTTGTTCTTCTTTAGAAAGTTCTCAAAGTCTTTTAGGCGGAAGTAGGTTACCATTGCGTCTTCATCGGTCCAAGGGCGGCGGAGCAAGATTTCTTCTTTGTCTTGGGCCTGCTGTAGGAAACGACAAAACTCTTCTAGGTAATCGTAAAACTGTCCGCTGACGCTGGCATCTACTGCCACTTCCATAATGGCGCTTTCGTTCTCTCGCATTTCTGTGAGGAGTGCGCTGATCCGGCCTTCCCACTGTTGCTTTGCCACGCTTCGCGGCATGAAGTTAAGCTGCTCCATGCAGGCTTTCTGAAACATGGGCTGGCTCATTAGGGCGTCGGTGTCTAACTCTAGGGGCTCGCCGTTAACATCCATAAACCACACAGGCGGTGTTGAGTTATACTTACGCAAGTTAGCCACGGTAGCGTTCTGTATGGCGCTTCCGATACCAAACTTACGGGTTTGGCAAAGCTCCTTGTTACAGTGTGCGTTAATCGGAGCGTCACTACATCGATAAGCGTAATCTTTGCGCTGCAACTGTTTTGCAACCACTGTGACTTCTGACAGTGGGAGCGGGGGCTCAAAGTACTGCATGTTGTACGTCAGTATTTCTGTTTCCCAGCTATCTGGGAAGGCCTTTCGTAAGTAAACACCTATATTAAAAAGGCCGTTATTACGTCCGCCCTCGGAGATTTTCTCTTTTACAAGGTGCTGTAGGCATGGCGGGCCGTCTCTTACAGGGGTTGCCTCGTTTGCTTCGGTTATTTGAAACTTCTGAATTTGCTCGGGTGTCTGAACATGTGTTTCGTATAGTTCAAAGAACTCTTCCAGAGTGGCGGAAGTGCCATCATCTAGGATGCCGTAGCGCAAGCCTTCTTCCGCGTTGTAGTATGGAAGGTTTAGAAAGTTACCTACATCTCCGCGGTCTAAGTGCAGTCTGATCTGCTTTGGGAATATCTCGCTTTCGCCGTAGCCCAGCGCGGCCGCTATGCTTTTAAGCGACTTCTGCATGTCTTTTGCCTCAACCCAATCTTTACTAAAGAGGAAGCAATGCGCGCCGCCGGACTTTGAACGGCACACGACGAGAGGAAGTTTAAGCTTCCTGATTTTTTCTAATAGAAGCTTATGGTCTAAAGGGTACTGGTCAATATCTACACAACCCCACTTGCACATGTTTTCCGAGTTGATCGGAATGATGCCAAGAGAGTTTCCTTTTCCTGACAGATGTCCCTGCCATAGAGCCGCGTTGCGCGGTTCGCGAACGATGCCTGCTTTCCCTGTATTTTTCCCGTTAGACTGAGTTTTTTCAATCTTATATGTGCCGTAAGCTTCTTTTAGTCCATCAAAGATGGATGAGAACTTTTTAACTGTCATGGTTTTGTCCTTGCGGTAGGGACTGCCGAAGCAGCCCCCAAGTAAAACTTAAAACGGGATGTCGTCGGAGCCTTTGCCCTCATCATCGTTCTGGTGTTTTACGACCACGTCACCTGTAAGCACACTTTCAGAGAAAGCTTTTGCCCTAGCGTAAACTGAGGCGTCTTGAACTGGATTTTCTCGGGACATTTCCCAACCGTGCCAGCTACCTTTTGAGTTCTCTTCTGACTCCGCTTTAACGCGATAGACGTGAGAGAACCTTGGAGGATTGAAGGGACCATTCTTACCTTGCATTGTCACTGACTGTATCATGCTATTCCATTTGCGGCTTTTCTTTAGCTGCGTAGACTTCATAGCAATCAGCGCCGTTTCGGTTGAACCGTCTTCGTTCAATACCATCACGTAATGCTGGTGGGTTTCTTCAATGTAGTCACCGTCACCGCCGACAACGTAGTTTTTGTTGTCTTCTTTGCTGCGTTCGGTTTTAGGCATGTTGTCGCCCGGTTTATAGACATTCATCGGTGCGCCTGTACCCAAGCCCCGTGGAAGCCACTGAATGAACACCCGCTGATAGGCACAAGGGATTACGCTTAAACCCTCTTTGCCGCTGACTACAGCGCCTGATACGGTGTTGTATATGTCACCTTTACGCGCAGTCTCATGCGTATCTAAGATGGAATCCAAACCGCTCAATAGTTTAAGAAACGGTAACGCGAGATCATCTGATCCAACATTTTCGTTACCTGCACCCGCGTCTTGTTCAAACATGGACTCATCAAAGGCTGCGACCTCTGCTTTTTTGGTTTTTGTTACTGCATTCGCCATTATTTTGCTCCCTTTATGATAGCGCGTTGGCCTATGAAGGCCCCGAAAAGTTCCATTGGAAAGTCGTCACCGTTTTCGACACGCTCACGGACAAAAGCTTTTAAAGTGCCAGAGTGTACGCTTTCGCTTTGATCGGCTGGAAAGCCTTCTTTAGAGGCAAACGCCTTAAAAGCGCTAGCCTTGTCATCTTCCCCACGGCCGAATTGGCAAGACACAATGTTTTTGATTATGTCGTCATAGCCGTTTTCGCGTAACCACTCGTATGCGGTTGGGCGATTTGCCACTAGAATACTGGCTCCGTATGTATTGGTAACGTCTACGGTTGAGCCATCGTCCAATCTGAACGAAGAAAGCCCTAGTTCCTGCATCGCAGAAGGCAACTCTTCGTCTGTCAGCTTCAACAAGTCTTTCTTCCGAGATTTGAGGTCTTTCTCAATCTCTTCCACTTCTTGTTGCGCTATTCTAATTTTTCGGGCTAGTGTGGCTATACCGCCAAGGTTACCCTTTTCGACGGAAGATACGACGTTTTTTTCGAAGTCGTCCTCCATCATTGATAGTATATCAGTCATTTTTCTCTCTTTCGCTGTTAAAGACCCTTTTACGGCCTTGACAAAGACGCTTATATTCTCATATTATCGCTTAGTCAAGTGACGTGGGAGAAAAAAATGAAAAGAGATTGGCAGGATTATTTAACCGTTTTATTGATTTTAATTGTTTGTGGGATGTGGTTATTTTATGTATGATTTTAAAACAGAGCCGTTCGATCACCAACGGGAAACCCTATCCGATTCGTGGGACGCGAAGTTTCATGCGTATTTTATGGAGATGGGTACGGGTAAGAGTAAAGTCGCCATCGACAACATAGGTGTTCTTTTTGAAAAAGGCGAAATAAACGCGGCGTTAATCGTTGCCCCCAAAGGCGTCTACGACAATTGGGCTTATGGCGAGATACCTCTTCATTTACCGGAAAGAATTGCGCGCAAAACAGTAAGCTGGGTTCCCTCTTCAAGCAAGAGGTTTGCGGCGGAGTTGGAAGATTTAGTTCTAGAAGACTTCAACGGGATGAAAATCTTTGTAATTAACGTAGAAGCCTTTTCCTCTCACCGAGGCGCGAGGGCCGCGGGCCGTTTTCTAGTCCAGAACCCCAACAACATGGTAATTGTGGACGAAAGCACGACTATTAAGAACCGCAAGGCCCAGCGCACAAAAAACCTAATGGTTCTAACTAAGTACAGCAAGTACCGCAGAATACTGACGGGCTCCCCTGTTACTAAAAGCCCAATGGATTTGTTTAGCCAGTGCAACTTTCTGGACGAAAAAGCCCTTGGTTACAACAGTTTCTTTGCTTTTCAGAACAGATACGCTATAGTGCAGAAGCGTGTAATGGGAGCGCGTAGCTTTCAAGAGGTAACTGGGTATCGTCGTTTAGATGAGTTAAATGAGCGCTTGTTTCGTTTTTCTACCCGTGTCTTAAAAGAAGACTGTTTAGACCTTCCAGATAAAATTTATACGCGCCGCAATGTAGAATTGACCGACGAACAGGCCAAGGTCTACGGTCAGATGAAAAAGTTAGCTTTGGCTCAACTGGAGAACGGAGAGCTTGCGACGACAGAAAGTGTCTTGACGCAAATAATGCGCCTACAACAGATTTGCTGCGGTTTCTTTCAGCCCGATGTGGGCAAAATACAACCGCTAAAGAACAACCGTCTTAATGAGCTTACCAGCATTACAGACGAGCTATCAGGGAAAGCTATCATTTGGGCATCGTATACCCACGATATTCAACAGATTAGCCTGACCCTGCGCGACCGTTTCGGGCCCGATTCGGTCGCACTTTATTACGGGGCAACCCCGCAAGACGAACGGCAGGAGATCGTTAACCGCTTTCAAGACGTTAATGACCCCCTGCGTTTCTTTGTTGGTCAACCAAAGACAGGCGGATACGGGATTACTCTGACCGCGGCTAGTACAGTTATATACTACAGTAACTCCTACGATCTTGAGATACGTCTACAGTCCGAGGACCGCGCTCACCGAATTGGGCAAAAGAATGCGGTAACATATGTCGATCTTGTTTCGCCAAATACTATAGATGAGAAGGTTCTCAACGCACTGCGTCAGAAGATAAACTTGGCGGATAAGGTACTTAACGAAGACCCGAAGCAGTGGATAAGCTAACCACTCCGCCTTCGGGCATATCTCCGGGCAGACCGTATTTTTCTCTAAAACTTACTGGTCTGCCTCTTGGTATAGGAACTGGGGAAATAGCCAGTTCAAGGTCTTGGGGCCGTTCTCTTGGTCTAAGTAGCGTGTTAGAAGCATACATTGGGTTTAACGGCATAGCCGATCCATTGTAAACATTGGGAGTTGCTACTGAAACGTCAGACTCTGGCTGCGAGAATCTGCTCATTAAGGCGGAGGCTGTATCCGGGCTTTGATTAAAAGCGGTCATCTCTCTAGGCTCGTTAGGGTTTACGCCCTGTAGTGCTGCAACTACTTTTATGGGGTATTGTTGAGCTTCGTCTGTCAAAGAGCTTAAATCTCTTCCGGCGTTAATATACTTGTTTATTGTACCGGGTCCTGCGTTGTAGGCGCGCAAAGCATCTTGTTCGGAAGGGAACCTGTTAAGCATTGCCTTTAAGTATTTTCTTCCAAACTCTAGGTTTATCTCTGGGTTAAACAGAAGCTCACGTGCATCCTCTACGCTTTTGCTTCCAACATTAAACCCAAGACGCGCGGCTATATCAAAAACGTTTTCAGCGCCGTACTCTTCAAAACCCGGTTCAACGGCTGTTGTTGGCAGGATCTGCATTAGACCTATGGCATCGTCACGACTAACCGCGTTGGGATCTCCCGCGCTCTCTGTCATCATCACAGCCTGCGCCAGCCGTTCAAAGTATCCTCCAGCTTCTCCGCCTTCGGCAAACTGTTGATAGGCTCCAATGCCACGTGGTCCGCGGAACATGTTTCGTGCTGTTTCGTTTAAACTGCCAACACCCTGCATAACTTCGCCGCCTTCGGCTTTCATAAGTCTAGGATCGTAAACGTCTTCAAAGGCACTGAACCTACCCTTTAAAACAGCCGCGTCTCCAGCCGTGCGATCAGTAAGCATTATCTTACTCTCAGTTCTTTTTCCGAGATCAGTGCGGCCTTCAACATTATTTGTATATGGTATATGTGTATAGCCTTGGTCTGTTAATTCTTGCCTAAACATATCCGCAGCTATATCAAGATCAGCAATTTTGTTATCATCAGCATATCTATTCATTAAAGGAATAATGTCTTCTTCGTCAAAAACTTCTCCGCTTGAATTGAGCAAGGGCTTATCAACTTTTGCGCGCAAAGGCATTACCCCACCTCCTGTGGGGCTATCGTTATTCGGCCCTAAAAAGAATACAGAGCGATCATTTGCAGCATCTGGGTTTCCAACGTGTGTTCCTAACCTATTAAATCTGCTATTGCCCCCTGACGAATCAAACTTGCCACCTGTAAGTACGTCATCTCCTACGGACCTAGTTGTACCTTTAGTGAAATGATAAACGTCTTCTGTGTATAAGTCCTTATTGTCCTCAACCATTTCTTCAAAAGCAGTAGCGATATCTCTGTTCTGATCTGTGTCAGTAAGTCCGAACTTATATGATGCGCTTCTATTTGTTAAAGTTTCAACCAGTGCTGCATCTTGCTCCGGCAACATGTTTAAAGTTTCTTCTAACACTTCATCTTTTTTAAATTTGTTGGCACCCTTCATCATTAGTTTTTTAGCGCCTACGCCTACAAGCGGTATCATCCCTGCCACAGTAGCTCCGCCAATTACTCCTATTAGCAACCAGTTAGGGTTTTCAGCCTTTAATTCTTGTATGATTACCTGCGCGCCTTCAACACCGCCTTTGATGTCTCCGATGATTGGAGTGAGGTCTAAAAGAAGTTCTCCATCCTCCCTCGTCAAAGTAAAAGGCTGAGATTCTTCTGGAGCGTTAACAGGTCTAGGAGTATTCTTTTGTGAATATCCACCTACTCTACCGCCCCCGGCGAACCGCGGGCCGCGAAACATGTTCCGCGCGACGTTACTAAGGGGTCCGATTCCGACGGCGTTTGTTTCCATTAGCTCATAATCCCTTGATACATGGACCGTGGCGCTTGCTCGTTACCAAACAGGCTGGCTACTCCGCCTTGGGCAAACATGTCCCTGTTCATTAAAGGATTTCCGTTAGCATCAACCATCGAAAGACCCGCATTGTTGCCGTTCTGTCTATAGAAGTCTTCCGGACCCGGACGATAAGAATTATTTTCAATCATGCCAAAATTTGTTCCGTCACCCTGATAATTAGGGTCGTACATCAAATCTCCTGCGGGTAAGGGACGACTCCCGTCAAAACCGGGAGGATAAGTCTTGCCATAACCGGGCCCGTCATCAATAAAATAGTCCGGCGGCGGCTGCTGCGGGAAGATCGGATCAAGGCGCGGGTTAGGCAAGAACGACCCTAGGCCGCCTCGCTCTGGAACTAACGTGTCTGCTCTTGTAGCGGGTTGGTAACCGCCGAAAAAGGGCGGCATGTAGGTGTACTCTATTTCTTCTTCAATGGGGTTGCCGTCATCATCTACAGGATTGCCGTCATCATCCACGGGGCCCGTGTCATCTCCTACTTCTGTCGGAACATAACCTCCGCCCGTTTTGCTGCCTCCGGGGTGACCGCCTATTCTTGGTGCTAATTGTTCAGTGGGGGCCGAAAACCCTCTAATGTTCCCGAAACGGTCGCGGGGCATCTGGTCATAATAAGCCTGCGCTGCCTCAAGGCCACGAGTTCGGTTTATTGTGTCCATAGTCCGCCGATAATAGTCTTGATCGCGGGTTTCTGGATTAAAGCCCATAGAAACATCGTTTTTTATTCCCCTAGCAAAGTCTCCAATGCCGCCAGTTATTTTTTTAAAAGCATCAATGGCGGGTGTAAAAGCCGATTTTTTTTCTGCCCCCTCCGTCATTGTTTTTAAAGTTTTTTCTAATGCTTTTGCTTGCTCTCTTTTCTTTCGAGCGCTTTTCTGCATTTCTTGTACTCGGTCTTTAGCACGTTGGTTTTTGTGCGCAGCATAATAATCTTTTGGCGGCATATCAGCGTCCTCTCATTAAACTTACAATTCCGCCTCGGGCAAAGGTCTGCGAACCGCGATTTGAATTTACCATACCGGAAACCATGTCGTTAGGAAATAGTGAAGCGTACCTAGTCCTGTCTACAGGACCAGAGCTAGCTGGAGCCGGAGCGGGACTAGGTACGACCGCCGCCCGGGTGGTGGGAGATGCCACGGGCAAGGGGTTCGGGGGAGGGGGAGGAGCAACCGCCCCCTGTTGACCGTTAGAGGGAATAACAGATTCTAAACGTCTCCGCTCTTCGGCTTCTTTTGCGCGCTCTCTAATTATTAGAGGTCTAGTTCTACGACCCAAGTTACCCGCCGCTATACTCGCAGGAATAAGACCTTTCTTTACAAGAATCTCTTTAACTCGGCCTCCAATAGCATTTCTTTCTCTTTCCGTTCTTCCCTTTTTAAGGAAGACGGCTAACATTTCCGGATCTTTCATCATTTGAGTCATAACATCCATTTTCAAAGACTCTGGGATGTTTGAAAAGATTTTTGAATATGCTGTCCTTAATGCTTTTGAACCTGCGCTTGCCGCAACAAGAGATCCGCCTGCGGAATCTCCGGGTATAAGACTTTGAGCCCGAGATCCGATTGAGGACCCCGCGATCCGTAGATAAAAGTCCATCATGGGGCCTACTGTTTCAACAAGACCTTCAAGGTTAGCATCGCCGCCCATAGTAAACGACTCCATCTTAACCATTTCAGAAGTTATGCGCTTTAAATTATCAACCTGTGATTTAGGCATTACGCCTTTTTCAACAATCCATTCCGCCAAAGTTATCTTGTTAGAAGAGTTGGGGTGAGGTAAAAAGATGTTTTCATACAAGTCCTTTGGACTAAAAGTCCTGCTTGTCTGGCCGTTTCTTGTATACAAAGACTCAATCATTGAGCTTCTAAAGCCTTCTAAAGCTTCTTCTTTTGTGCGAAGCACACCTGTAGCGTCCGTCCAAGATTCTGGAGCGTTTTGAACAACTTCCCAAAGATTGTTTAAACTTTGTATAGGTCGTTTGTTTTTAGAGTTAAAAGCTCTAGCAAATGCTGTCGCAGGGTTTTCGGTTGTTTTGGGAAGCAAATCCATAAACGAAATCTGGCCGTTAAGCTCTTTTTGAGCTTCTTTGTTGGCCTCTGTTCCTTCTTTCAAAAGAAGGTTGGCCGTAATGCTATTTTCCAAATCCGCTTTAAGCGCAGGCATAGCGTTCAAAACATCTACGTTCTCAGGTTTTGCCATCCACTTGTTTAAAGAGTCAACATTAACCGCCCCTGTTTCAGGGTTGTACGCGGCGGCTCTAATGTTTCTAAGAATGGTCTCCGTAGTTCCGCGGACCGTGGTCGTCGTATTAACCGCCTGTAGAACGTTATCTCTAGCTTGTGGAAACTGATCTAATACAGCAGAATTATCTGAAAACCACTTAGTTAGTTTTTGAGTGTCTATCATGTCATTGTCTTTATTAATGACCGTAGACATCATGTCGTCCAGCAACGGCTTTAGCTCGCCTTTCGCGTTTCCAGCAAGGTTTGTCAAACTTTGCGTAAGTTCAAATTTCCCAATTCCGTCTAACTGTAAAGACCGTAAGTACCCTGCGTCGGCATTAAAGATGTCGTTTGCAATTTGTTCGGGTGCAACTTTTGGCGCTCCAGTTTTACTTACGCCGAGAAGATCCCCGGCAAATGTGCGGGTGTAAGCATCGTTAAACGCACGAGAGTAAGCTCTGGCCGTATCGTAAGCTGGATCAACGCCTTGTGGAAAGCTTTCCAAGTCTCGCATTAAAGCTTCTGCAAAACCGTAGGCAACTCTTGCTCCAGAACTATCCCCGGCCGCAGCAAGCATACGGGCCTTGCTTAGAGCGGTAGTACGCATTTCAGTAAGTTCTTGTACAGAAATAACCCCATCCGCTCCGCCCGGAGCTTGAGAAAGGGCCGTTTCTCGACCCGCATCTCTAGAAGTTAAGCGTTGGATGTTTGCAAGCTCGTCAAGCGCGTTAGCGGTTCTTATTTCTAAACGACGGTCTTCAAAATCAACCGCATTTCGGCGAACCATACTTGCTTGTTCCCGCAAGAAAACAATTCTTTCATCTAAATCAACAATATTCTCGGCCTGTTGACGAGTGCTGTCAACCTGAGACCTGTTCTGTGTCCCAAGGGAATCAAATATGTCTTCAAATTTTTCTCGTGCTTTTCGTTGTCTAGGGCTAACAACAACCTCTGCCGCCGCTTCTGTATTTGGAAAAAGTTCTTGACGTTTTCTAGTAACAAAGGCGTTTAAAGCACTTAGAGGTTTTTTAACCTCATCTGCCGCTTCGGGCGTATCCGGTAACGTATCGTCCCAATAAGACATAAAGTTTGGCATGTCTGAAACATTTCCGTCAACGTCTACAAACTCTGCAATAGTTAGGTCGGGACTCGTATTTCTCCAAAGCGTTTTTTCTTGTGCGCGGCCCGCTTTAAAACGTTCAGATATAACGCCAAAAAGCTTCTGCCCTAACGTTGCTTGTCTTTCCGCGGCCCACTCCGGTCCCCGTTTTCCTGCAACTTTATCGAAAGCTTCCATAACGCTTTGCATAGCGCCTAAGAGGCCGTTTTCTAAATTGGCGTCAAACACCGATTGCGCCAAAAGAGCGCCTTCTTGAATGGCGGCTTTGTCCCCCGTCCCGTACAAAGATACAATCACGTTCCGCAGTGCGCGGTCTGCTTGCACGTTTGCAGAGTTACGTTCCTTGGAAAGACCCGTTGACATCTGCTCCAAAGACTTTTCCAAAGCGGCAAGTGTAGGGGAGCCCGCTTTAAGCGCTGAAGTAATAGCGATAGGTTTTCCAGCGTCATCTACAAGCATTGACTCAAACTCTTTTGAAGTTAGAGCGGCAATTACAGAATCCACATCTTCTCCGCTTTCTTCCAAAGCATTCAAGATATAGTTAGTGACATCAGTCTCTCTTTTGCCTTTAAAAGCCGTTGCAGCGTTATAAACACCTTCTTGAACCCGGCCTTCTTTAACCGCCCTATATCCTGATCTTAAATTTCCAAAAACGGGAAGAAGCCGTTTAGCAAAAGAGTTCCCTAAAATAGCCGCGCTTACTCCGCCCAATATCTCTCCGGTTATTCTTGTACCAAGGTTTCCTTCATTTAAATTTTCTGCGCCAGCTGCGCCCGCACTGGCTCCTGCTCCGGCGACAACTTCTGCCGCACCAAATTTAAATTTGTTTGCTCTAGCCTGCGCTCCCATAGAACCTACGGTGTTTTCTAAACCTCGAGCAACTTTAAGGCTCAAAGGCACTTTCTGTCCTTCTTTAAGTAAACCTTCTGCTAACTCTACGCCAAAGTTTAATTTTGCTGGAACCATGTACGGCATTGGAAGCCAAGCCAGCGCACCTACGGCCGTTTTACCCGCCTCGTAAGCCGCAGAAGTTCCCGGCAGGATAGGAGATTCTTCTCCTTGAATGGCTTTGTTTACTTCTTCACCTACGAAATAACCTAAACCCGCTGTAATTGATCCCGTTGCAAGGGGTAGCCCAAAACGAAGTATCGCCCCGGGGCCAATTGGAGGAACTCCTGCAACAAGGTAGTTTCCCGCAGCATAACCGCCCATGAACGTCGGTACAGTTGAAGCAATAGGTATAGCTTCGCGCATCGCGCCTTTAAGCATTGTCCCGGCTTCAATGGGGTCTCCGTCTAAGTCTCTTGCAAAGAACTCAATGATATCGTTATCAGTCAGCCTGCGTTCCGCGGGAGCTAAATCGGCCAACTCCTCGATATCGTTGAAGACAAGTGAAGAGCCATCTTTTAAACCCGGGTAACTTATGTAATCGGGATTGTCGGGATAATCCTCGGCAAGTACCTCAACCATGCTAGTAACAAAAAGAGGAATATTTCCTTGAAAAACTTTTACCGTATCATCAAACTCACCCTTGTCATAAGTCAAATACGGAAGTTCTTTAGGAACCTGATTCGGCTCTGTCGGAGTAATTACGGGAGTATCAAAAGTATCCGCCATTTTTATCTCTAATTCTTTTTTTTGCGCATAGCTGCTTTTGCGGCTTCAATCGCTTCTTGGTTTACACCCGCTTCACCTAACATCGCAACTGGTCCTAAAATATTTTCAAGACGCTTAATCTCAAATATCTTTTGGTTAAGAGTAGATTTCATCGTGCTGTCCATAGGTGAACCACTTGCAAACATCTCTAAAATACGAGTTTTTTCTTCGGATAAGTATCCCACGATGTCGTTAAGCTTTCTAGCTTCCGTTTCAGGGTTAGAAAAAAGCGCTTGTTCATTAGGAAATAACTGCTCTACAGTTTGTAAATCGGCCACCGCAAATCTAGGCGAGGACGCCAAAGCAGATCGACCCATTACACGAACCATTTTTACAAACTGACGCGCATCTGTCGTGTCTTTGAACAAGTCTCCAAAAGCTCCGGGGGCTAGTCCACCAGCAACTGCGTCAAGGCCTGCATATACTTTAGACCAAAATCCTGTGCCACTGCGGGAAGCCGCAAAAGCGTCTTTAACTTCGGCCATGTCCGAACGAGATATACTAGTTCCATCTATTTTGGTCATGCCTTGAACAAGTGCTAAGTCCATTGCGTCCAATTCAGCTTGAGCGCCTATGGCCCGCTTCTCATTTTTAGCAACCTCGTAGGCAATCGTGCTGGATACTTCAAACGCTCCGCCCGGAAGTGTTTTTGCAGAGCCGTCTTCATCAACATACGTTTTACCGTCATAGGACGTAAACACGCCTTTCCCCGGAATAAAGAAGCCGCGGACCGAGGTACTTGCTGTTGGAACCTTCTGATAAGAAGCAGAGCGGGGAGCCGCGGCATTCGCTGCGTTGACTTTCTCTATCAATGCCTTGCCCTGCGGGCTTGTTATGTCAATAACCGTAGTTACAGGAACGCCGTCCGCGTTTGGAAGGGTAACTTGAGCCATTGACGGATCAGGAATGGTCGGTTCTCCGAAGATAACCTCCGTGTTTCCAGTAAGCGTGTCAACTCGAACAAGCTCTCCGTCCATTTCACGCAACTCAATGGTGTCGCGGTTATCTACAGCACGTTTTTCCCCTGCAATTTTTGCGGATTGATCTCGGACAAACTCATTTTGAGCCACAATCGCTGCACGATCCTCGGCGCTGATCTGACTTGTATCTCTAAGTCCTTGAGCAGTAGCTAATCTTTCAAGATCGTTTTCTTGAATTATAGACCTACGAACTTCAAAAGTTGTTTGATCCCGCTCTTCTGCATCCAAAGTCCTACCCAAAGCACGTTCTTCTGTAGCAATCTTAGATGCAACTTGAGCTTCTATATCAGCAAGCTCATCGGTACGGTTTCGACCGTAAACAACTGTTTCGCGAGCCGTGGCACGATCTTCAGAAGCAATTGTTGTTTCGAGATTGCGCTTTTCGGCGTCTATCTTAGCCTTTATTGCGCGGTTTTCTCTTTTAATAGCTGCAAGATCGTCACGGGCCTCTTTCGCCTCAAGGGTTGCAAGTCGGCGTTCTTCCGAGCCAAGAGTAGTGGTAAGCAGGCGAGCTTCGGTTGTGATAAGCCGTTCTGTTGCACGACCTTCAGAAGCAATCGCCGTAAGGACTGCGCGCTCTTCTTTACTAATTGTTGTAATTTTAAGCCGATTTTCCGCGGCAATCGTAGTTGCAAGATCTCGCTCTTCTGCGTCGATGTCTCGTCGTACCTCGCGATCTTCTTTCTTTATAGTAAATTCTTCAGATATTGCTGCCGCGGCAATTTTATCGTCGGTCGTATAACCCTCCGCAAGAAGACCGTTTACTAACTCACGGTCTTTTGCCGTGTTTGTGGGTTTAGTAATTGCAACGGTGGGGTTGGCGGGGTCATAGACTGTAATAGTTTTGAAGCCTGTATCAGTCGGAGCCGTACCAACGTTATACACCTTTGCTCCATCTTTTTTAGAAGCCTCGTTAAAATTTTTCAGGCCTTCCGCAGTGTTTAGATCAAACGTTTGTTCTTTACCATCTTTAGACACAACAATTCTAAGGTCCGACTTGCGGCTATCCGCAGGCTCAGTACCAATGTTATACAAATCAGCATCTGGGTTACTTTTAATTGCAGCGTCTAATTTAGCCGCGCCGTCGGGTGTTCCAACGTTAAAAGTGCCCAGCTTTTCGCCGTTCTGGCCTACAAGTCTTTGATATTTAGCGTCCCCGGGTTTTACTTTAGCCCCGGCTGCTAGTAACGCCTGCCTGTTCTGTTCATCCGCCTGAGACTGACCCAAAGCGCCTTGCAAACTAGCCATACGCAACTGACGGTCTTCCGCAGCCTGCGCTTGTTTAGCTTGCAAAAGGCCCGCGGACCGCTGTCCCATCTTATCAAAAAGTTGTGTTTGACCAATCGCTCCCGCTATGCGCTCCGCAGCCGACATAGGTGTGGCCGTAGGCGCTCCAGCGGCAAGAGCCGTCTGAGCAATGTCGAAAAATATTTGAGCCTTAGACATACGCTTCTGTTCTTCAAGAGCCGCGGCCCGCGCTTCGCTGTCCATAGCTCCTGCAAAGTACTTTTGATAATCCGGGGCCATTTTTTGGGCATTAGATATTACTCTACCGCCGCCCGGACGAACTTCGGTTCCGTCTTGGTATCCACGAACCTCTACAGGTCCGCCATTCCTAAAATTTACGGGTGGTGTGCTTCCCGCCCCCATTGTCATCAGTTCGCCAACGCCCTGACCCATCGCTGTGGGATCTCCAGAAGGGGTTTCCATCGGAGAGTCCGAAAGACCCGCCATTAACTCGCCGATGCCGCTGTCTACCGCGCCCTCCTCTGTCATCATAAGAGTGGGTTGAACCATCGCCAAAACACTCTCTGGAGTTTGACTTGCATCCGCTTCCCCAACATATCCAGCAAGTTCCGCGTAGCGCGATTCGAGAGGCGCGTCGTTGCCTCGTAAGGCGTTAATCATGCTTGTAACATCTTCGGCGGAGTCGATTCCGCCCATCATGCTTGCAACATACTCGCGACCAGCTTCTTCGGCGTTTTGTTCAACGCCCATAACCTGCTCTTCAGGACTTGGACCCATCTGAGGTGGTGGACCCATATCTTGTGGCATCATGGCCGCAGGGCCACCCATTTGTCTAAACAAGGGACGATTAAGTGTGTTCATTAGAATATTCCCGCATTTGTTGCGCCCGCTATAGCGGATAGACCGCCAATTCCCAGCGAAGCAGCTTGCATAAATGGTGACGCACTGTTTGTTGAACCAGAGGTTACCGTTGAAGCAGATGTTGGAACACCCGCATATATGTCACTTAAAAATCCTGTTTCTTGGAAAGGAAGTTGGTAGCTTTGTTGATCCGTCATGCGTTGCGCATCTATAACCGCTTGGTCATTTGTCTGCTTAATGCCGCCCGTAGACATCAGATCGCTTATGTCGTTTCGGCGAAGCGACTGCTCTAACTCACCCATGCCTGCTTGCTGGATACCCATAGTGCCCAGTTGACTGCCTAATTGCCCCATCGCAGTGCCGCCAGATTGGTTCAGGCGTCCGTAATCAAGCCCTAAGTTAGCATAATTAGATGCCGCGCCTATGGCCTGATTTTCACCAGCCAGCCTTAAATTGCCTGCGCCTTGTTGCGCGCTTATGCCCATTTGACCGCCCTGAACGGCGTTGCTTGACGCTTGCTGGTTTCCTTGAAGACCTAACGCGCCTGCTTGCTGTGCAAGCTGCCCTGCAAGCTGTTTTGCTTGCATTCCTGTGCTTGCCGCAAGTTGCTCAACACTCATTCCAGTTTGGGCCAAAGCGGCCTCATTAGCGGCTTTAAACTGCGCGCCACTCATTCCTAATTTAGCACCAGCTTCCGCGTTCTGCGAAGCAAGCTGCTCTGTGGATAGATTAAGCTGGCCTGCATCTCTAGCAAAGTTACCCGCAATCTGTTGCGCGTTCAGACCTGTTTGTGCTGCAAGTTGTTCAATACTTAAACCCGTTGCTGCGATAGCCTGCGCGTTAGCTGATTCAAACTTACGAGCATCTAGCCCTAATGCCGCCCCTTGTAGCGCGCTACCTTGAGCCAACTGTTCTGCACCTAATCCTAATTGTCCGCCCGCTTGAGCGGCACTTGCAGTACTTCCGGCCCCTGCCTGCCCTAATTGGCCCGTTGCTTGTGCCGTCTGTATCTGTCTGTTTCTTGCGCTTTCAAAAGCCTGCATAGCGCGGTTTGCCGAGGACTCATAGCCTTGAGACCTAAGTTGTCCTATTGTAGCAGCCGTGTTTCTGTCTAACTCTTCTCTGATAGGGTCAACAGAACGATCCAACGCCCTTTCATAACCACTGCTTCCAAAAGCTCCTAAAGAAACCGCTTGTTTTGTGGCGGCTTCTTGTGCATCTCTCTCCCGCCTAGCAGCAACACGCTCCAAGTCAGCCAAAGTAGAGGCCACTACCTCGTCTTGATACGGGCTGTTGTAAGCGCCTATTCCGCGAGTATCAAACTCCGCAGACGCGCCGCCAAGTTGAGCAATTCCAGATTTAGCCGTGCCTAGACCAAAATCGGCCGCAGAACCTAACTGTCGTTGAGCCGCCGCAGTAGATTGACGCGCTAAATAGGCGGCTTCATCTGCGCCGAGTTGACCTTGTGCCGCTGCGCCTAAACCGCCTTGAGTTGCTCCAGAAAGACTTCCTTGTAAAGGCGCACTTAAATTACGCGCACGAGCCGTGGTGTCCCCTGCAATTCCAGTTGCCGCTTGCCCCGCTCCGTAAAGAGCTTGAGAAGCCACTCCGGTTCCGGCACGAGCTCTAGCGGAGCCTGCGTCTAAACCTTGCTGACCCTGACCAACGGCTTGGTTCATCATGCCTTCAGCTTGACCTAAACCTGCGCGTTGATTGTTTAAAACATTAGTACCGCCCGCACGAGCGCGATCCGCTACGCCTTGAGCGCTGTCACCAATCTGGTTCATGCGGTTACCCGCTTGCCCCGCAATGTTTTGAGCTTGATTTCCTAACGTAGAAAGCTGTCCTTGAGTTAACGCCGCTTGATCGGTCATACCTCCCGCATACTGGCCCGCGGCCGTCTGGCTGCGAATACCTGCATTTTGAAGATCATTCATGCCCTCTTGAGCAAAAATATCGCCAAGAGTGGTTCCTTGACTGACCATATTACGGCCCGCGTTAACCGAACCAATTCCTTGGTTCAAGGTGGACGACCCCTGTTGAATATACGGCTTGTAAGAGCCTACCCCCCGAGAAGCCATGTCAATAGCGTCGGTTTGATTGCTCGTTAAACCCGCAACCTGATAAGAAGGAGGTTGGAAAACACCGTCTCGACTAACTGATTCTATGTACTTTGGGTCATAATTAGTAGGAGCTACATAGCCTTCTTCACCTTCTACACCAGTGCCGGGCGTACTAAGTAATGTAGCTATCTCTGCGTCAGTATAAGCAACGCCCGTGTCAGGGTTGATCTCGCTTCGCAAGCCTTGAACCTGACGACCAAACTGTTGGTTTCTAACTAAACCCTGAGTGTCATTTAACAGACCAAGGCGATACGCCTCAATGTTCGGGTCATTATACTGTGTTACGGTCTGGTTCATTACGCTACAACGCCCCCTTCAAAAGCTCGCATCATGTCGTACATCTTACGAACCCCTTGTTTTCTGCTTCCGTTGCCCAAACCGCGAACCGCTCGTGAGGTCATTACAAACTCTCCGTCAGACAACATCGCTGGTATGTCGTCCGAGGTTTCTGTTCCCGGGCCATCAATATAACCATTGCGTCTTGGGAACTCCATTTCACCGCCTGATGCCGCCGTTTGAACGGGCTCGTTTAAGTAATCTTGAAAAACAAACGGGTTTTTGTTGATGTCGGGTGACCGTCCTGAGAGAGGACGGCGGAAATTAATACCCGAGTAAATGCTGTATTTGTTAGGATTGCTCTCAAACTCTTCACGGCTTGTAAGTCCGTAAGGTGAGGAATTGTCCTGTTCAGGCGTTTCAAACCCGCCCAACGCACCCATCGCCGCCGTTCCCGCTAAAGCTAGTGGTGCGTATTGCGAAATAATGCCGGGAGTTAATTGTTGTGTGGCCTGTGCCATAGCCGCTTCACCGGATAACTGTAAACCTGTTTTTGCGGCCTCTGCTTGTATGGATGACGCCAGTTCAATTATTTTACTTTGTGTCGGCATGTTCCTACCGGGAGCAAAGTTCTCGCCGTAAAAGCTTTTTAAAGTATCAACAGCGCCTTTTGGCTGGGCGGGTTGGGTGACCGCGTTATCAACAAGGCTATCGGAAGCTGGGGTGGAACTTCCTGTAACATTCGGAGCAACAGTCGGAGCAACAAGGCTCGACGTAGGATTAAAAATGCTGCCTTCAAACTCTCCGCTCATCGTACCAAAAGCCCGGCCCATTCTGGTAGTAGCACCCGCCGGACCACCAACTTTTGCAAAAGCAGACACGCCACCCATAAACCCGCCTAAAGCCGCAGACTTAAACGCATCCTTTAAACTACCGCCCTGCGCTAACGTGCCAATGCCCGCGCCTAGCGCGCCACTTGCAACCGTGCCTAAACCCGGTGCAAAGAAGTTTAAAGCCAGAGGTATAATTACGGGAGCAATAGCCTTAAACAACTTCTTAATGCCGCCAATAAGTTTTTTAAAAAAGAACTCTCTCTGACCTGTTAGGGGGTTAACAGAGTTTGTCTCTGAACCCGCCGTATAACGATCCATGTCTACGTTAGAACGGTCAAAAGCTTGCGTTAATTCATTAGCTAAACGAGGGTTTTCTTGAAGTAATTCAGGGGAAACTGCAATCTCTCCCGTCTTCATGTGTACAAGCTCACTGTCGCCGTTTCGGCCCATGCCAGCCATCCGGTTACCAATGTCCGTCATTGAATTAATGCCGCTTGGAGAGCCGAACGCTAGAACATTGTCGCCTATCTCATCCATGTTGGACTCTAAGAACGAGGCCAATCCACCAGAAGGCATCTGTTTAAGATTGTTATACATGTCGTTGACCTACCTTAACCTGCGCTCATTCTAACAAAAACTTTTTAAAGTTTCCACCCTTTATTAAAAGCCTTTACGATTCTCCAGAAGCCGGAGGTGGACCAACTACAGAAACAGTTGCGTCAACTCTCTTGGGCTGCAATAGTTTTTTTAAGTTTAAAATTACAACGTTTTCTTTTTTATCTTCAGATTTTTTACTCATTAGATCACCACCGATACTTGTCCAACTTGGCCTGTTCCTGCCGATCCTCGGACGTGAGGGTTATTAGTTTCCGTTATTTTAACATAACCATCATGGTTAAAGATAGCCCCTGTTTCTAAAGCAGAGTCATCTGTCTGTAAATTTGTAAACACCGTAAACGTATTACGACCCTCGCCGGGGTTCTGCATTTGCTGAACATACAAAGAAAACGCCCTAACAACCTCGGCTGTATACTGTGGGTTATAGCTCTGAGGAGCGTTAGGAAAATAAGGTACGGATAAGTTTCTGGACATTATCGCCGCCCATCCGGTCTAATTTCTATCCGAGGCGCGCCTAGTCTCCAAGCCACACCCGTTGCGGCTGAGTCTACTTTTAAAGACATTGATCGGCCTCTAAGCCGTATATTAGCATCTTGTGTAAACTGCTCCACAGGAACAATAGCAGAGCGCGTTATCGCAGAGGCATCCGCATTTGTGTAAGCTCCGCCGGGAAAATTCCTAGATTGGAAAGTCATGTTAACAACAGGCGCAAGGGCTGTAGAGTTCCTAAAAGTGAGGTCCGGTATAACACGGCGGATAAAACTAAACTGGTCTCCCTCGCCTATATCAAACTGACTTGACTCTATATATGCCGCAATCGCTTGCGCAGGAGACGTACTGCCATCATCTGAACCTGTTTCGTGATTGTACAAGTAATTGTCTGTACTTGCTGCAATCGGTAAATTGTGTACGCCGCGGTCTATCCAAGCCGTTCTGTTTAAATTTCCAACATACCAGATGTTTTGAACATAATTGAAAACAACGTAACGATCTATCTCTTCCGAACCAGAAGAGGGGTAATACCACCAGACCTCAGAGAAAGAAGAGTTTAAAGAAGCAAAGCACTTTTCAGCTTGGTTTTCGTTAAAACTAGAGAATACATAGTCTCGAACCGTGCAAGGCAGCTTTTGAACACCGCCGTTATAAGCGTAAAACTCGTTCTTTCCCATCCAATATACAGAGTCATCTACCGCAACTACGGCCAAAGGACCCCGTATAGTAGTGTTCTCCGATATCATGCTTATACCAAAGGTAAACGGCGCGCCTACAAACTGCATTGCGTACAAAGAAACATCCGTAAAGACTAAGATTTGCTGCCTTGTCTCAACCGCAGTTTCTATCTTTGATCCCGATCCTAGTCGAAGATCACCCGCAGAATTGTTTACCGTAGGCGTCCAATCAAAAGCGTTCTGTTGGTCCGAAAAGCGTATTAATAAAGGATCTTGTGTACCAATCGCACTAATGGGGTCTGCCCCAAAGGCTATAACGTGCCTGTCAAGGTCCGAAACAAGCACCTTTGTAGCAACCGTTGGAGCCCCAGCTAGCCCGAGGGCCGCGGCCCGCGTTGCGAGAGATGTTGCCCGTGTAGCGAGAGGATTAACCGCGGATGCGTCCCAAAAATAGATGTCCGAGTCTCTGACGTTTATAATCAGGTCTTCGCCAAAGTTATCATGTGTCCAAATGCGCAATATGTCCGTCAAAGTAAGAGAAGCTGCACTACCCCAAGTGTTTCGGCCCCAAGTACCCGCGCCCCAGCCCGTGCCGAATATGGCAGAGTTCAAGCCTGTGCTTACCTGATAGGCAGCTACGATAGAGCCGCCGCCGTTACCTCCATCTCCAGCCGCTGCGTTTACTGTAGTAGGGCTGTACACCCCGTTAATAGTTATAGAATCAACAGACCCTACTTGTCGGGCTTTAATCTTATAGCTGTTTGAGTCAACGATAACGTCAATCTGATACTCTTGATTAAGTATAGCAGCAGTGATGTTAGCACCTAAACTAGCCGCTCCGCTGAAGGTAACAAAGTCCCCAGCTACCGCACCATGACTAGGGTCTGCTACAGTTATATTAGGATCGCCATTGGCTACCTTAGCAAAGGTTGCACCACCCGCCGCCGTGGTTTCTCTTAGAGGCGTAATGTCGTAGTATCCTTGGCCTGATTCAATGTAGTATTTGGAGCTAGTGCCTACACCTAGAAACAAGTCTAAGCCCAGCGTTCTCCAAGGGTGAAGCGCACGGCACGTACCTAGAAAGGAGTTTGATCCGATCTTAGCCCAGCCGCCTATCTTCTCAGGGTAGCCGCTTCTAAAGCGCACCTTATCACAATCAAACCACCCACCCTCGTTAGCATAGGAAGTGCTTTCCTTGTTTATCCCCGGTTGGAACTGAAGTTTTTGGAGGGGCATAACAATTCCTCGAATTGAACTTATGTTTTAACTAAAAGCTTTGTAGCAGATATTGCAGTCCCTGCAAAGACACTTGGGCTACCCGCTGTTAAACCAAGAGTACCGTCTGTTTGCACAAAGTATGACTGACCCGGTGTAAGGCCATCTTGGTTCGTGCTTACCGTGCCTATGATGTCTACTGATGCGCTGGAGCCGCTGGCTACTTGGCCTCTGTTTGTAACCAGAGTTGACGGGGTAAACACTATGGAAGTGCCATAGCTGCTATTAGCATTATCCTCAAAGCTATTTACAAGGTTTGTGCTATCCGGATCGTATACGAGGGATATATTATCAGAACGACCTGCGTTAAATATGACTTCTCCACTAAAAGAGATGTCAGTGCCAGAAACTGTACCAACATTGTACTTACCAGTAAGTGTGCTTGAAGTATTATCTCTATACGCAAGGACTACTTTTTGAATACCTGCATGATACGCTCCTCCCGTATAAAACGCAGCAGTGCCTGAACTAAACACAACAGCAGTGCCAAAACTAATTCCTGTACCACTTACAGTACCTACCTTAGCCTCTCCCCTGTTAGAATTACCGCCATTAGTGTACGAAATAATTACCTTATTATTGGTAGAATCTATAACAGGCTTGTTCATGCCGCCTGTAGAATTAGAGTTAAAAACTACAGCAGTACCAAAACTAATTCCTGTTCCTGACACAGTTCCAATAATTGCCGTTCCATAAGAGCTATTACCAACATCCCTATACGAAATAACGACTTTGTTACTGTTTGGGTCAAAAACATTTTTTATATTCCTAGAATCCGCAGACTCAAACACTACTGCTGTTCCAAAGGATATGGATGTACTACTAACCGTTCCTACTACCACTGTTCCGTAATTAGAATTACCTAAGTCTTTATAGGCAATTACCACTTTGTTTGAGTTGCTATCAAAGGTTGCAGATATGCTATCCGTATTAGCTGCCTCAAATACAACGGCAGTGCCAAAACTTATTGCGGTTCCAGAAACAGTACCAACGATAGCAGTGCCGTGAGAACTATTACCTTCATCAGCATACGCAATGACTATCTTGTTTGAATTGCTATCAAACGTAATTGCTACATCCTGAACTTCTGCTGTTTCAAACACAACGGCAGTGCCGAAGCTGATAGACGTCCCACTTACAGTCCCGACTATGGCAGTTCCATAAGAGCTATTACCAACATCCGCATATGCTATTACAACTCTGTTTGTATTTGTGTCGTAGGCAGAAGCCCCATATCTTGTTGTAGCTTGCTCAAAGACTGTCTCAGAACCTGTACCTCCCGCTGATCCTGTTATCTTCACAGGCCCACCCGACATGCCAACGTAGTTCTCGGCGGTGAGGTTTAGGTTACCTGTTGTATAAACTACTGCGGTCCCCTTATCTGAGTCAGCATCGTTTTCAAAAGGTAAAACAACTTTGTTAGAATTTGAGTCAAAGACTAAGGATGGGTTAGGAATTACTACACCAGAAGTTGAGTCAACGTCTATGGATGCACCAAAACTAATGCTGGTTCCACTGACAGTTCCTGAAATAAAAGTGGCCTTAGTGGTACTGGTTGGGTTAAATGCTATAACTACTTTGTTAAGATTAGAATCAAAGGTTGCTGAAACTTGAGTAATTGCGCTGGCTTGAAAAACTACAGCCGTGCCAAAAGAGATACCTGTTCCTGAAACGGTTCCAACAATAGCAGTGCCATAAGTAGAGGCTCCTTTAAAGGCTATAACAACCTTACCAGCGTTAGAGTCAAATGTTACAGAGTGAAACTGAGTAGTATCAGCGGTAGTGAATCTCACGGGAGTCCCAAAAGAAACATTTGTACCTGAGACAGTTGCGACAACAGCATAACTACCACTGTTGTCAACATTGTTTTTGTAAACAATAACTACTTTGTTATTAGTAGAGTCAAAGGCAGAATTTGTGAAGAAGGCTCCAACATTACCAAAAGAAGCAACAGAACCAAAAGATATGTTTGTTCCGCTTACAGTTCCTACAATGCCGTGTCCCTCGCTATATTTATAAGCAATGACAACTTTGTTGCTATTAGAATCAAATGCGGCTGATAAAAAGTTGGTGGTTCTTGAGTCAAACACAACAGCAGAGCCAAAACTAATCCCTGTTCCGCTAACTGTCCCTACGATTGCTGTGCCATAACTAGAGTTACCTGCGTCCCTATAAGCTATAACAACTTTGTTAGAGTTAGTGTCGAAGGTAACGTCTGGATAAATTGAAGAACTTGTATTATATGCAACGGCAGTGCCAAAACTAATGGAAGACCCAGAGACAGTGCCAACGATAGCAGTGCCTCTATTACTATTATCACCGTCTGCGTATACGATAACTACTTTATTACTATTAGAATCAAATGTTGCTGCCATGTATTGGTTTATATTAGCAGTGTCAAAAACAACTTTAGAGCCTAGAGATTGAGCCGTCCCACCCACAACACTAACCGTCCCATCAGCATTAACTGCC
>TARA_R110002153_G_scaffold148963_3_pt1 | contig 24276 bp, 27 predicted proteins | sample TARA_R110002153 | Tara Oceans TARA_R110002153 (sample SAMEA4398193) | marine metagenome | biome: Polar Biome; feature: [SRF] surface water layer (ENVO:00010504); material: water (ENVO:00002006), including particulate matter (ENVO:01000060) such as... | depth 5 m | reverse complement strand
GAGCGATCCACACCGGAGAGCGCGCGCGAGAGAGGCGAGGATTTGCGGGCATGCGGCAGGCGGAAGCGAGGCACGCGAGGCACGCGAAACGAGGCACGCAGGCACGCGACCGCCGATCCTTGCCCGCGCCCCCCCGGGGGTCGGCTTCTGTAATGCATAGCTCCTCAGACCGCGAAGCTGATTCGCACTTGTGGTAAACGGCGTATAGCGTGTGCGTTTGCTAGACTTTGGTCATGAGTCAACCGGGACGGCGAGAATTCATGAAGCGTAAGACTAAGTCTGGGATCAAGGAACACTGGACGGGTCTTGGTCGCTGGCAGCATTTCGTTCGTATTCGCGAGCATTTGAAGGGTGAGGGTTGGGCTGCTGAGGAAGCTTGGAATGAAGCTGATCGTTTGATGTTGGAGGGTTACGAGCCACCTTCTGACGCGGATCCTGAGAAGATTCTTCCTTCCACGACCCCCCGGTCCTCTCCCGAGAGTTCTGGGGGGTTGTCTTCCGGTTTTGCTGAGCGTGACGAGTTCAAAGCTGAGACTGCCAGCACTGCTGACACTGTTAGGTGGGTAGCTTCCTACCTGATGGTGAGTGATGCGGAGCCGAAGGACGCTCCGAGTGCTGAATCTTGGGCGATGTTGCAGTGGGCAAGGCGTAACAACGCTAATGAGGCGTCATTTTGGAGCCAGATGTGGCGTCAGTTGATGCCTACCAAGGCGGCACTTGAGGCTGAAACCCGTTTTTCTGATGACGGAAAGCCAATTATGGACTTAATCCACCGTATTCAGATTTCTGGTCAATCAGATGAGTAATTTGCTTTTAACTGTCCCTAAGGACATGACCGAAAACCTTGAGTTTCGTTCTAATATCTTGGTTGCTGCGTCTAGGAACCGGGAAGTTGCCTCAGATGTTTGGACGGCCTGCAAGCGTGACTTGTTGTTTTACGTCAATACCTTTGGCTGGACATATGACCCCAGACGCGAAAACGGGTCAATCCCGTTCTTGACCTACCCGTTTCAAGACGACTTGATGCTAGACATTGTGGACTGCATCCAGAACGGTAAAGACGTTTTGGTGACCAAAAGCCGCGATATGGGGGCATCATGGTGCATTTTGACCGTTTTTGAATGGATGTGGCACTTTCGACCAGACTTGTCGTTTTTGTTGGTCAGCAGAAACGAGGACTATGTCGATAAGCCGGGTAATCCCAAGAGCTTATTTTGGAAGATTGACTTCTTGCATAAGAATCAACCCAAATGGCTGCTTCCAAATATGACCCGGACCAAGCTGCGGCTGACCAACGAGGATAATGGAAGCAATATTGACGGCGAATCGACGACTGGAGACGTGGCCCGTGGTGACCGGCGTACCGCTATTGCCTTGGACGAATACGCGGCATTTGAGCTAGACGCGAGTTATCGAGCTTTGTCGTCTACTCGTGATGCCACAAACTGCCGAATCTTTAATTCGACCCCTGCTGGCACTAGCGGGGCGTTTTTTGACCTAACAAGACTAGAAGACATCAAAAAATGGCGTCTTCATTGGACACTTCACCCTGAAAAGTCCAAAGGCTTGTACATGGACGGCACAAAGTCCCGCAGCCCTTGGTATGACGAGCAATGCAAACGTTGCGCTCACCCGCAAGAGATTGCTCAGGAACTAGATATTGACTTCGCGGCTAGTGATTACCAGTTCTTTGACCCGGCAGAACTGAATAAACACGTCAACACCCACGTTGTTCCTCCGTACCTAAGAGGAGAATTGGAATTTAACGATCGAGGCAAGGTGACAGGCTTTACCGCCAGCCCCAATGGGCGGCTTCAGCTGTGGATTCACCACGATGCCCAGAACCAAATGCCATCCGACCGAAAATTTGCCATTGGTGTCGATATCGCAACAGGCACGGGCGCTTCCAATTCGGTTATTTCGGTTGGTGATTGCCGAACGGGTGAAAAGGTGGCCGAGTTCTGTGACCCAAGGACTCGACCGGACCAACTCGGGCGTTATGCGGTTGCGCTTGCGAACTGGTTCAAAGGATTAGACAGCATCGGAGCTTTCTTGATTTGGGAAGCGCCCGGCCCCGGAAGGAATTTCGGAGATGTTGTGCTAGAGTTAGGATATAGAAATATTTATTATCGAACAAACGAAGCCAGCAGAAACAAAAAACAAACAGACATTCCCGGCTGGTGGCCTACAAAAGACGAGAAAAGATCGGTTTACGGTGAATACCGAAGAGCGTTAAGTAATGGGTCTTTCATCAACCGATCTCGACCCGCACTTGACGAATGCAGAGAAATCATTTATGCAGCAACAGGTTGGATCACTCATTCTAGAAGTTTAAGCAAGCTTGATCCTTCTGGTGCGAAAGAAAATCATGGTGATCGACCTACAGCCGATGCGTTGCTTTGCAAAGCAATGAGCAAATTTCCGGTTGTAAAAAAACAAGTTGAAGTTATCCCGGAAGATTCTTTTCTTCATCGCCGCAAAATAGCTAGCGATAAAAAAACAACGACCAAAACAGGGCAATGGTAAATGGCAAGAATCTTAACAAACGAAAAGCTCGTTGAATCAGTGGAGTATTCTCGTCGTAAGCTGGAGCCTTTTAGGCGTCAGCGTCTTGCTGCGGTAAAGGCTTACACCGGCGCTCATTACACCGATGAGGCTGCCCCAGAGCGAATGCCAGTTAACTTCCTTGAGATGGCTATCTCTGTTTACAAACGACAGCTTGCAGCGTCTGCCCCTCGGGTTGTAATTCAATCTAACTCTTCTGAAAACAGAGGACTGGCCCTAGACCTTGAAATCGTAATGAACAAGGTTCTTAAAGAAATGCGTTTTGAGAACACGCTTTCATCTTGGGTTACAGACGCATTGTTTTCTGTAGGCATCATGAAAGTTGGCCTGTCGCCAAGTGATGAAACCGCAGCAGAGCTTGAAGGCATTTTTAGGGACTCCGGTTCGGTGTTTGCCGAAACCGTAGACCTTGATGACTTTGTTGTTGATATGACGGTGTCTAAGTGGGATCAGCCGCAGTACATCGGTAACCGATACCAGTTGCCTTACGAGTATGTGATTGAAACGGATTTGTTTGGAGACCAAACCAAAAATCTAAAAGAAACAATCATTGGCACAAGCAACGAGCAGGGCGACGAAAGAATCGAATCTGTTTCAATTGGTGGCGACAGATACCAAGGACGCGACACAAACAGAATCATAGAGTTTTGGGATATCTACCTTCCGTATGAACGCAAGATGGTTACGTTTCAATCCCAAGATGACGGTGGTCTTGATCCACAAAACGTAGTTGCCGAAAGAGATTGGACTGGACCAGAAGAAGGCCCGTACCACATTCTTGGATATGGAGATGTCCCCGGCAACTTGATGCCGCTTTCTCCAATTGCCAACTTGATTGATTTAAACGATCTTTCTAACTCAATGTTTAGAAAGCTTGGTCGTCAAGCAAACCGGCAAAAAACAATTACCATTGTTGCTGGCGGTGCAGAAGAAGACGGAGAACGAATCGTTAGGTCAAACGACGGAGACACAATCCGATCAGACAGACCAGAAGCTACTCGCGAAGCCAAGTTTGGCGGCGTAGATCAATCAAGTCTTGCATTCTTGATTCAGCTTAAAGACATGTTTAGTTACCTCGGTGGTAACCTTGACACGCTTGGTGGACTTTCTAAGGGTGCGGATACTCTTGGTCAGGAACGTTTGCTTAAACAAGCAAGCTCCATGAAAATCGTGGACATGCAAGAACGAACAACCTCCGCAGTCAAAAAAGTTATGGAGGTTATTGCAAAATACATTTACTACGACCCGATTGGCACTTATCCGTTTAGCAAAGACATTGAAGACACGGGTATTAAGATCAGAACTGATTTTCGTCCCGAAGTAAGAGAAGCTGACTTTGTTGACTTTGATCTTGATATTGCTCCATATTCGATGCAGGACCGCAGTCCGGCGGAAAGAGTCCAAAGCATGATGGAAGTCATGCAGGGTGTAATTTTGCCGATGGCTCCGCAAATGATGCAAATGGGTGTTAAGCCTGACATGAAGAAGTTCTTGCACTATGTAAGCAAGTACAGCAACACGCCCGAGCTTGACGAGATCCTTGGCATCATGACCGACGAAGACATGGCAATGATGCAAGATCCACAAGACAGGGTTAACAGCCCTCCGGTTACAACTCGGCGATACATTCGCGAAGGCCGAAGCGGCCAAACCGGCCAAGGAAGAGATGACGACATGATTCGTCTTCTGATGGGTTCTGATCCAAACGTTTCTAACATGGGCGGAATGGAATGACTCAGTATTTGAAAACAAAAAAAGAAGTTGTTATTCTTGAAGAAATTAAACGATGGATTCAATATGTTTTAAACGTCCCATCGGATCATTTTAATGGTTTGCCACCATGCCCATACGCGATGTCAGCTTGGGTTAACAACGATGTTAAAATCATCTTTGGTTCGCGAGACGATGTGTTAAAAGTATGCGACGAATGGGAAACGCAAGAATCAAGTATTGTAATTGTTGTAATTGACGAAACACAAAAAGAACTGTCTGGTTGGTGCGAAGAACAAAACGACGATCTTGCTCATGAAAATTTGACGCTTATGTCTTTTGTTCCTGACGATGCAATTGACACGGGACAACCAGAAGAAGAGATGACAAATTGGGAACCGTTAACTGAAGAAGAATATTCAATGGTATTTGTTCAAGAACTTACCGATCTTGAAACTGCAAGCGCTCATTTGATGAGCAAAGGTTATTACAAGAACTGCACGGAGCAGTTTATGAAATACGTCAACACCCGAGCCGAAAGGGCCACACATGCGTTCGAAGAAGAAAATGATGAAGAAGAAGTCAGCAATGAAGCCAGCAATGAAAAAGCCTGTTATGAAAAAGAAGCCCAACAAGAAGAAGTAATCTATGGCAAAAAAGAAGAAGCCCGGTTTGTACGCGAACATTCATGCAAAACGGAAACGCATCAAGGGGGGCAGCGAAGAAAAGATGCGGAAACCGGGAAGCAAGGGAGCGCCGACGAACAAAGCGTTTAAACAAAGTGCTAAAACTGCAAAGCGAAATAAATGAGCATTGTTGAATACCCATCTTTAATTGACGTTGTTGTGGCGTCGTTAATTACAAGCAACGACGGCGTTGTTCTTGATGGTGGCGTTTATAATCAGTCAGCGTTTGCGCAGTTTTCTGAAATGTTTGTTGGATCGTCAATTTTTGACGGAGGCAGTCCCTAATGGCAGTGCAAATTCAATTGCGGAGAGGCACTGCTTCTCAATGGACATCGACCAACCCAACGTTGGCGGCTGGCGAAATTGCCCTTGAGACGGATACCAACAAGATAAAGCTTGGAGACGGATCTACCGCGTGGACAAGTCTTGCTTACGCTGCATTTGGAGACATTACTGGCGTTGATATTACGGCAGGGGATGGCCTTGATATTTCGCAGTCAGGAACCACGGCTGGCAATTACACAGCAACGGTGTCAGCAGACTTGAAATCAAACGGCGGTCTTGTAATTGAGTCTACAGAGATTGCTGTAAAACTTGATGCGTCAAGCATTACAGGAACACTTGCAATTGCGGATGGCGGAACCGGGTCCACTTCTGCTGGTGATGCAAGAACCGCCTTGGGTCTCGGAACGGCTGCGGTACTTGCGACAGGCATCGCAAATACCAACGTGCCGAAGTTCACGTCGGGTGTAGCGGATGACGACTTCCTCCGTGTCATCGGCACAGCCATCGAAGGCCGAAGTGCGTCAGAATTGCTCAGCGACATCGGAGCGCAAGCGGTTGACGCAGACTTGACTGCGATTGCCGGTCTGACCTCCGCAGCGGACAAAGGAATCCAGTTCACTGGCTCCGGATCGGCTGCGGTCTACGATCTGACGGCTGCGGGTAAGGCTCTACTTGATGACGCGGATGCAGCGGCTCAACGTACGACGCTTGGACTTGGGACTGCGGCGTTACTTGCGACAGGCATCTCCAATACAAACGTAATCCAAGCGGGTTCCGCAGTATCCAACAATGATTTTCTCCGAATAAACGGTACAACAGTGCGAGGCCGAAGTGCATCCGAGACGCTCAGCGACATCGGCGCGCAGGCGTCAGACGCAGACCTGACCGCGATCGCTGGTCTGACATCGGCAGCGGACAAGGGAATCCAGTTCACGGGTTCCGGCTCGGCTGCGGTCTACGACCTGACGGCAGCAGGCAAGGCTCTACTCGACGACGCAGACGCAGCGGCTCAGCGTACGACGCTCGGCGTCACGAACGTCGGATCGTATACCGGCCAGATCGAGACCGTCGCCGACAAGACCTACACGCTCGATCCCGGAGCGGCGACCGCTCGAACGATCTCCGGGTTTTTCATCAAGTCGGCGAGCGGCACGGTGACCGCCGCCCTGAAGGTCGGGACCGCGGTCGTGAAATCTGCGAGCGTCACGGACTCGACCGGCGATCAATCATCGCTTGCGAATACGAGCGTCTCGGCCAACGATGTTCTGACGCTCGTTTGTTCCTCGAACTCTTCGGCTCTCGATGTCATCTTTGCGGTGGAGTTCACCGAATGACCCCGCCGAGCAAGTGGCTGTTCTTCCCGTCTCCGGCTGCGGGTGGTCTCGGCGATCCTATTGTCACAAATGGGAGGTCGATCACCTTCGTCGGTGGCGTCGAGAGCAGAATAAACAGCGACGGCGATTCCACCGTCTATAACTCTTGGACGCTTGGAAACATGGACTTTCGAGATGCTTCGAAAAATGACGCTTGGACCGACGGCGCAGGAGGCGCTCAGGGAATTCTTTGGGGAATGGCAGACTCGACGAACTACGCAAATTGGCAGGGTTATATCGGAACTGGCGGCGGCACGTTCAGTGTCTACGCAACTGGTACGACGACTTTGATTTTCTCTTTGGAGTACAGCGGGGAGCGGCAATGGACCACGAACACCAGACAGTACGGCCACACCGGCGTAGATTACACCGGCCGCCCTTCGGACATGAATGAACGCGTTGACGTGTACCACGTTCAAGCATGATTATATTTCTTTAAATTGGAAAAACAATGAACACCATCCAACATTACGCCGCTCTGATCGCAAACGTGAACGCCATGCAGTCGAGGCTCAACGCTCTCGGCTACGACTTTAAAGAGATCGCACCGATCACGCCGCTCGACGAGCAACTGATCGACGCTCTCGTCGCAACGGCAACGCAGATGCTTACCGATGCCGCCGCTCTGAAGTTGGTCGCGTACGACCCGACGCCGGAAGAAGAAGATCCGATCGCACCAGCACCGTGAGTTCCTGAACGTCGGTCACGGTGATCTCTCGACCTACGAAACGCATATGCCAAATTACACCTATACAAACAAAGATACCGGCGAGACGATTCACCAAACATGGTCGATCTCGGAAATGCTAAAGCAAGAGGGTGACAAGGACGGGATTACGCACGAAGGCCAGTTCTATTACCGAAATTACACTGCCGAACACGCCAGAACCCCCGTGGGCGGATGTGCTTCTTGGCCCATGAAATCTGATGCGGCAGGCGTACACCCCGATCAATGTCAAGAGTTTTCCGAAAATTCTGCTAAGATGGGCGTGTCTACTGAATTTGACAAAAAAACAGGTCAGGCTATCTTTACCAGCAGGTCACATAGAGCTAAATATTTGAAGGCAATGGGCTTTCACGACCGAAATGGTGGTTATGGAGATTAATCATGCCAGAAGAAATTGACGAAAACAGCCCTTGGGACATTGTTGATCCCTATGAAGCAATTGCCGAAGAAGATAAAATTGCTGCTGAATCCGAAGCTGCGGCGGAAAGTTCAGAAGAATCTGAAACTGAAACGCCTGAAACGCCGGAAACAGAAAAAGAAACAGAAACAGAAACAGAAACAGAAACAGAAACTGTTGTTGAAAAAGACCCTGAATTTGCGGTCACAATTGATAATGACGTATACGACGATGAGCTGGTAAGCCAGTTCAAGTCAATGCAACGTCATTACGACAGCAAGATCGAAAAATTAACCGAACAGCTTAGTTCTATGTCGGAACAAGCCGAAGTATTTGCTGCTAACCAGCTTTTCGAAGCAATAGACCAGCCCGAGAGATTCGGGATTGGTTCCGTTAAAGCTGATAGTGATGCAGGTAAAAACCGCCAACGAGTTGTCGATGAAATGGGATCTCTAAAGGCTGGATACGAGAGTACCAACCGAGAAATTCCATCCGAGAGCGATTTGGTTCAAAAGGCTCTTCACTCCGCTTTTGGAGCAGAAACAGCCGAAAGGGTAAGACAAGATTTTTCTAAGAAAATTGAGTCTCGCCACAACTCTAGGATTGCAAAGCCTAACGGTAGGGTAAGCAAGCCCGGAGACCGTGTTGTAGAGGCCACCCGCAATGTTGCGGCCCTAATGAGGGATCGTGGCCTTAGTAATTCACTAGATAATTTTGATTAAGGATCAGAAACATGACTCTTCAAGCTGAAGATATTGCTGATCTCATTACCACAACCCAGCGTGATCTTGGCAAGCTCCGTTGGACGGATCTTTCCTACGACCTTCAAGAGTACATCGCTATGCCGATGTTGCTTCAGAAGGAAAAGGTTACGTTCCAGAGTGGTCATGGGATTCAGTGGAACATCATGACCGGCACCAGTGGTGCTGCGAAGGATGTTGGACTTTACGAGGTTGACAACGTTAACGTCGCGGACGTAATGACTACGGCGAACGTGCCGTGGCGTCACCTCACCACCAACTACGCCATTGAACGTCGCGAAATTGCGATGAATACAGGCGCTGCCCAAATTGTCGAGCTGGTTCGCATTCGTCGTAACGACGCAATGATTGACCTTGCTAAGCACATGGAACAGCGTTTCTGGTCAAAGCCTGCTGACAATACAGACACCAAGCGAATCTTTGGTGTTCCGTATTGGATCTCCTATGGATCATCGGGAGGATCAGAAGGTTTTGAAGGCGGTAACCCGAACGGGTTTACCGGGGGTGCCGCTGGTCTTCCGGTCGCATCGGTCCCTAATTGGCAGAACTATTCTGCTAATTACACAAGCATTACCAAAGAAGACCTTATTCGCAAGTGGCGAAAAGCAGCAACGTTCACCAACTTCAAACCCCCGGTTCCGGGTAACCCGTATGTGACTGGTGACCGTTACGGTTACTACACAAGCTACGCCGTTATTGGGCCACTAGAAGAACAGTTGGAAGCACAGAACGACAACCTTGGAAACGACATTGCTTCTAAGGATGGCAAGTTGCTTTTCCGTCAGGTTCCCGTTAACTGGGTTCCCCAGCTCGAAGGTCGTACCGGCGCTCCGATTTACGGAATTAACTGGGCATCTTTGAGAGTTGGATTCCTTTCGGGCGAGTACATGCGAGAAGAAGGACCACGAGCTGCATCAAACCAGCACACGGTTTTCCAGACGCATGTTGACACCACGATGAACCTGTATTGCAACGATCGTCGTCGCAACTTCGTTATCGCCACCGCAGACCCCGATGACGCTGGTTGATCCAGCAGAAAGGTAATCACACATGGCAAATTTCACGATCACTTATGAAGCTGCTGGTACTTCTCAAACCCCCAGCCCTATTGTTTGGGGCGACTGCCCCGTTCTCGAAATGATCGCTGACCCCGGCGTTGGCGACCATATTTACGACAACTTCTCTCATACCAACCTTGAGAATGGCGACGTATATCAGGGTCTTGGCGACAACGCTCCTGTTTACGTTGTGGACAGTCTTGAAGGTCGCGTTTCAATTACTTCTGGTGGGACCGACAACAACCAGTCTATTCTGGGTTCAATGGTAGACATCGGACACATCTCCGATACTGCTGCTGAAGAGGCGGAACTTTGGTTTGAGGCTCGCATCAAGGTGTCTAGCATCGCTGACCAAGGACTTTTTGTCGGCCTCGCTGCCGAAGCCGACATTGCGGTCGATTTCCTTGCTGATAACAGTGCAGCGCTTGTTTCTACTGCTGACTGTATTGGTTTTCACGTCCTGACGGCTACGCCAGCTGCTGTTGGCGTTGTTTACCAAAAGGGCGGCGCGGCATATACGGCAGTTCAGACCGGCGTGCATACGCTGGTTGCCGACACTTATGTCAAGCTGGGTTTCAAGTTTAACCCTATCGCTGATACATCCGAACGCATTAAGTTTTATGTGAACGGTGTTGAAACCACTACCCCGGTTACGGGGGCCAACATTGCGGCTGCCACTTTCCCGGATTCGGTGAACCTTGCTCTTATGCTTACCAACAAGACAGGCGAAGGCGTTACCAAGTCTTTGGTTGTTGATTGGTATCGTTTCGCGCAGCGTAAACCCCGCGTGTAGTAGTTTGATGTCTAAATTGAGGGGCTTTTTTGGGAGAATCTCAAGGAAGCCCCCTTTTTTCTAAATGGGGGTCAACATGGGAATTAAAGGCGTTAAAGTCGAAAAGACTACGAAGGGCGTTGTATGTATTGATTTTGACGCCAGTGGGCCAAACTGGGAACAATGGGTTCTGATAACGGCAGACAGACACCACGACAATGCAAAGTGCTTGTGGGATCTTGAAACCAAACACTTAAAACAAGCCAAAGAACGCAATGCACTGATTTGCGATTTCGGGGATTTGATGTGTTTGATGCAGGGCAAATGGGACAAAAGATCGGACACAAGCCAGTGTCGTCCAGAACACCGAGAAGGTAGATACATCGACTCAGTCATTTCGACTGCGGTCGATTTTTTTAAGCCATATGCAGACAACTGGGCTTTCTGTAGTCCGGGAAACCACGAAACAAGCATTCTTAAGCATCACGAAACAGACCCAACGGCTCGTTTTGTAGAAGGCATGAGAGATGCTGGGGCTTCATTGCTTGTCAAGGGTGATTACGCCGGGTTTATCCGTTTTCGAGCAGAGAGAAGCGATCGAAAATCAAGCCGATTAGTCCTCGGATATCATCACGGGTATGGGGGTGGTGGCCCTGTGACCAAGGGGACAATCCAGACCAACCGGATGTCTACCTATTTGCCGGACTGTAATCTTGTAGTATCCGGCCACGTTCACGAAAAATGGGCTTTGCAAATCGACCGATCTAGACTCAGTCATGTAGGAAAACCCTATATAGATCGGCAAGTACACCTTAAAATACCGGGGTACAAAGACGAGTACAGCTCGTTCAACGGTTGGCACATTGAAAGAGGCGGAACTCCAAAACCCCTCGGGGCTTGGTGGCTAAAATTTACCCTTGGCGATGATGAACGTTTAGACTTTGAATTTTTGGAAGCAAAATAATGGCAAGACGGCGCACAACGATGGAGAAGAATATCGACGCCGTTACGCTTAGAATGCTTTCAGAACTTCAGGAAACAGGCTGTGATGCCGTGGTGGTCATGGCAACCTACACCCAAAGAAACAAAAGCAGGCTTAGTTACAAAAAAAACGGAAACGACCTGCTTTGTGACGCAATGCTTCGGCACGCTTTTCATGTAGAAACCATTCATTACATTCAGCAAGCTGAAGAAGAAGAAGAAAGCGAAGACGATGGATCTGACGAGTAACCAAGTAGTTCGATTTCAAACGCTAATTCAAGCGTTAACTTTGTTTACCCTTCTTGTAGGAACCGCTTCGGTTTTTGTAATGATTGGGCGTAGAGACGCAACAATTGAACACAGCCAAGAAAGAGTAAACGAGCTTTGGGACATTACTCAAGAGCTAGTTAAAAGCCAAGTCTTAAGTGTTGCTAACGACGGCGACCACGAACGACAACTAGACGAGTTAAAAGCTCGCGTTCACAAATTGGAGAACAGACGTGATTGACAAACGAGTTTTTTACGCAGGCAGTTCTGCCTTGCTAGTTCTAGGACTTTGTTTGGCTGTTCAAGGATGCGATTTGCAAAAGATGGTTCACTTTGATGTGCCGGGCGATGTGCAAACCGCCATCAGCGTAGACCCAAACCCGTCGCTTTCGGATGCGGATTACGTTTGGAATCGTTGGCAAAGCTGGGTGCAACTCAACAGCGAACAACTGTCTCGCGGCATTGAAAATTCCAAAGAACGAGTGTCTATGATTGAAAGCGTGACTGCAATGGGCATTGGCGCTCTAGGAGAAGTTAGCAATTCTTTTCCCGGCGGTGCGTTGTTGTTTTCTGGTCTAAGCCTTGCGACCGGGTTGTTTCTTAAACGGCCAAAAGAAGACAAAGTTGTTGCCAAGGAAAAAGAGTCGTCGTATAACGCTGGAATTGAAAAAGGCAAAGAAATTGCCGAAACAATCAAAAACACGATTGGTTAAACAATGGCTGTAAGCAGAAGCGAATTAGAAGAAGAAGTAGGTCGGTTTCTTGGGTGGGGTCGTAACGCTCCTACGTCTGGAGATGCAGGTGATGACATTGACGCAATTGTTGATCGTGGGCTTCGCCAGTTCTATTACCCCGGAGTTTTGCCGGGCGAGACAACTGTTCACGAATGGTCGTTTCTTAAACCTGTAGCTACGATCAGTACCAATGGCCCATACTCAAGCTCTACCATTACGGTTAGCAACGGCGTTGTAGCTTTGGCATCGACCAGCCCGGCGAGTAACTGGCCGAGTTGGGCTGCGGAAGGAACCCTGTCTGTAGCTAACGAAGATTACGAAGTATCTGTTCGTAACAGCGACAACCAGATTACTTTGATTGATACATCAGTAAGCATTGCGGCTGGAACTTCTTATCAACTTCGCCACGATGAGTTAACTCTTCCTAGTGATTTCGCTGGAATTGTTGGGCCGCTGACTTACTCGCGAGACTCGCAAGAACGAGACATCCAAGTTGTTAGCGAGTCTTACATTCGAGCAGTTAGGCAAGACCGGCCACAAACCGAAGACGCTCCAATTTATGCAGCGGTTAGACCTGTTTCCGGATCAACATACGGGAACACCTATCAGCTTCTTGTTTGGCCTTGTCCAGACAAAGCGTACCGTATTAATTACCGATACAACGTAGAGGTAACAGAGACTGCAATTTACGGCGGCATTCCACACAACGAAACAATCATGGCTTCTTGCATGGCTATTGCTGAGATATACGCTCCAGAACAAAGCAATCGTCATCGGGACATTTACCGTGATCTTCTTGCAGGAAGCGTAATGTTTGATCGAAAAGCAAACGCAACCGAATATTTTGGATACAACTCCGACAATTCGGATGACCCGCTTATGATTCGGCAAAACCTTCGTTATGCCACCTACACCAACCGTAGCGGCACCACCTTTCCAACGACATAATTATGCCTTCAAGAGTCGCCATTTTAAAACCGAACCGGACGAACGAAAGTTCGTTTCTTGGTGCTGCCGTTGACGATTTTGCCCACGGATCTGGCGACAAAACTACGTCCTACTACATGAACGTCCAAAGAATGGGCATTCGCGTAGGTACACAGGTAGCCGAAGTTTCCGGGGACGGAGATGCTCTCCGGCGGTTCGAACACAGCCACTCTTTAAATGGTTCGTTCCAAATGAGCGGGTTTATGATTAGTTCTGCGGCTGTTGGTCTTACTGGCTTAGACAGCGCAACAACAAACCCTTGCGACATCGCAGTAGTTCTTGGTCGAAACGGAAGCAATTTAAGAACCTTAGCTTTCAAAGGCATCATCAAAGATGTCAGCATCAGCTGGTCCATGAGCGGGCCATTTGTGGGTATTCAATTGTCAGGTATCATGACAGACAGTTATTCGGGCCAGTCGGATCTGGTCGTTGAATCTACAACTATTGGCGCATAAGCCAGAAAGGGGCAAATATGCCCGGTCACAACGCAGCATTTTCTCTTGGTCAGGATCAGGTAGGGGTAAGTTTTGATGGCAAGTTCCTTAGTTTCTACGCAGGAACTCCGACTGCTTCCGTTTCTGGGTATGGCAAGGGCGCTCTTGCGGTGGACACCACCAACGGCAAGCTTTACATCAATACAGGGACTGTTTCCTCGGCAACGTGGACTCTAGTAGGCAGCCAGAGCTAATCTATGGCTTTTGTACTTGTAAAACCTGCCCTTGCGGGGGACACGATCTCGCGTTTGGCCTCTGGCAGCATCAATGCTGACGACGGCGGCCAAGCGCAGAGGTTTTACATGAAGGTTGGTTCCTATCAGATACAGGCTGGGAACCAACCATTCGATTGCACTGCCGAAGGGGATGAGTATCTTGACATTCGGCATCTAGGGTTTTTGTCTGGCAACTTCTCAATTTCGGGTTGGATGGTTAATCACGAGATTGATATAGACAGGCTTCGCGACACCGCAACCAACAAGAATGTCGCAATTAGCCTGACCCTTGGAAAAGATTCTGACGACAACACCATCAGAACCGTAAACTTTGATGCTTTAGTTACAAAAATCCAAATCCAATATCAAAAGAACTCGCCTTTTGTTGCGATGGTTATTGGCGGCACAATTACTGGCTCTTACAGCAGCAGCGAAGAAGTCGTCAACGAAACGAGTATTAGCGCATGATTACACCAGACGACATGAAAGAATTTCAGCGTCAATTTGGCGACGTAAAAATTACCGAGCTAGATTCTGCAATGGGCGCTGAAAGTGAGCTTTCTGATGAAAACGAAAAGTTGATTAGCAGCGAAGACCCTCTTCTTGTGGCAATGTCAGAGATCCTTTTAATACTGCAATCAATACACGAAACGATTAACAGATGAGCGCGTCAGTTTCAAAATCAGATATTAACGGATCGTCTTTGACGGTTTCGTATCGTGATTACAACAAAGACGCCGCTATTAGGCGGTTTTTTGTTGAGGCCGCCCACTCTGATGATAAAGAGGTTGTTATTGGTGCTGTTTTTGCGTCAATATCTACTCATCACAACGAGCTTACTACCCTTCCGCTCCAGTCCTTAACTGCCAGCCGTATTGGTATTGGCAAGTGGTTGGTTGTAGGAAGGTACGACAGGTCTGTAACCGCAGGTCTTCCCCTGTCGGGAAGCATCCTTACAGACGTTGCAACAGCATTTGAGTCAATGCCAATATATACAACCCTGTCTACTTTTACCGATGGTATTCCAAACGGCGAAATTCTTACAGGTTTTGATGGTTTAACTAACCCAAGTCGTTCTAGTGTTGAACGAAAAATCTGGCAACGTCCGGTCTTGCGATTGAAATGGCCCTTTGACCAATCAGCGCATCCAATGATTGGTTACAGAGACGCAGCGGGTACAACAAACAAGACCGCTTTGGCTCTTGGAAACTCTGTTGGTTTGCTGCCAGCGCAAAGCACTCGCTACGACGGGTTTGTTTGCGATTCTTATGCCACAACCAACGGGGTCAGATACAGAGGCCATCACGCTTTAACTTATTCATCCAGTGGAAATTGGAAGACCCAAGAATTGACATTTAATTCTGAATGGGAAATTAAACTTGTGCAGGCGTATGCAGCGGGAACTTGGACTTTAGCATGACACTGACACAAGAAGATTTCCGTTCTCCGTTTTCTTTTGGGTTTCGCAAAAACCTTGCGGAAATGTCGCTGGCTCTTGAAGGCATGGAAGAGAGGTTTTCTCAAATTGAGAAAACAGCAGCTGATATTCAAATGTTTTTTGGAGGAACGACCGCACCCGGAACCATGAAGTTTGTAGAGCTTCAATCTACGGGTTGGTCTCCGGGTGAGGTTGGTGCTGTATCCGCAAATCAATATGACGGACTATCGTTCAGTTTGGGATGGGACGCAGAATCACAAGGTTTTACTGTAATTGAAGAAGCCGGTTGCCAAGCTTATGATTTAAGCATCAAGCGTAACGATCCAACCCTTATGCCAGAACCCGCAGTTATAGAGGGTGCAGACGGGCTTGAAGTTGGGACTGTAGTTCTTGGAGTTGAAATCGTTCCGGGGATTGTTGCTTTTTGCAGTAACAGGCCACGACTTCGAGTTGAATGCGAGTAAGGGGTTGGTCAAATGCTTAAGCATGTTGTATTTGGAACATTGACGACAATCAACGAAACGATGTTTGCTGCTAATTCGGATTCTTTTGTTCGAATTAATTCGTTTTGGATTGCGAATACATCGTCTTCAAACGACAACCTTTATTTGCATCACGTTCCTTCTGGTCAGTCTGCTTCGGCATCTAACGCCTTGTTTTATGGAACTCTAGTTAGATCAAACGCATCAACCGTTGTAGACCCAGCCGGAATAGTCATGGAACCCGGAGACCGAATTGTTGTTAAAGCAACAAACGCCGGTCGTCTGGTTGTTCACGCATACATGGATGTTCTCTCATGAGCGGGGTTGTAGGGGCAGCGTGCTGTTGCGACGAAGATCACCCCTGTGTGGGTAACCCAAACTGTTCGGCAGTCGCCATTGTTGTTGAAGGCACCATTTCTTATGGCGTAGGCTCAACGGCTGAAGAAGGATCGCAACGAGTAATATTATGCGACAACGAATGCCCGCCAAACACTGATCCAAATGACGTTCAGGGAGACGCTTTTTCGCAATGGGACAGAAGCTTTTCGGAGGTTTTCCGCGTTCAATTTAAAGCGTTGCTAGCAGAACCCGGCTTTGGCAATACGGGAAATTACAACAACACTTTTACTAACGGAACTTATCCGCCAATAATTTCTGCGACCGCCAGATCAACCGCACAGTCATTTTCTGAATCAGAAAGCGGACCTTTGACGACTTGCCCGCCGCATAATTGCAAAGACTTTTATTCTCACAGAACCAGTTACAAAACTTTCGACGCATCTGGTGGCGGCCAATCAGATCAAGAAAAAATTACTGGTCTTGGTATACAGATTTCTCGCAAAACAATGTTTGTTAATTGCGACACTGTACACCCGTGTTTAGGCGAAATGTTAATTCCGGGGTGTTATGAGGTTTACACCGTAAATGCTACTGGAAGTGTTCAAAGCGAACATACGTCTTTAAAAACACGGGAAGGGGAAGAGCAATACTCTTTGCCATTTGGAGGTTGCGGAACAACAGACAATAGTGAACCGCCTGAAAGCTTTGTTATTACTAATACCTCAAGTTTTAAAGTTAAAGCGGAAAATTACGCAAGAATTGACGAGTATCAAGCATGTCCGCCACAAATACCGCTTCCTATTGATGCGACGGAACTATTACATCCGGGCGGTGGCTGGAACAATGATGGAACGCCTTGCAATCCAAACCCAGACTGCCCCACAACATGTTGCGGCCTTCAAGAAGGAGGACTCACATCATATTCTTACGACGATCTTGGGAGTGCAATTTTTCATCCAGTTTTTTACATTCACCCGGTTTATTGGGTAGCACTGTTAAGTAGATGCGACAAGGTTGGTACGGGAAACGGAAACTCGGCAAGCAAAACAAGCTCTGAATCTGTAGACATAAATTGCGGGGGTCCAGATAGTTGTTTCTTTGAAGAAGATACGGGCGTACCCCAGCCTGCTCCAACAAACATTAAAGACCTGAAGCGCCAAGGGAACATAGAAAGCAACCTTGTGTTTGAGTTAAATATTTCAAGAAAAGAACCCCTGTACGCAATGCCAGATCCTGCCCTTTGGCCCAATGGAGTTTAAGTGAGCAACTGCAAACATCGAATCGGTCCATTTTGCCATCTTGGGTATTTTGATGGGCGACCATCTTCCCAAGACTGTTTTGGATGCGACTCGTATTCTGGCCGTAGCCGGGGTATGGGCGATCGCCTAGCAAAATTCTTCAAATTGCTTAGAATTGAACGTGTGTTTCTTCTTTGGTCGAAAAAATCTGGGAAACCGTGTGGTTGCAAAAAACGGCAAGCTCGCTTGAATAGGGCGATGCCAACTAAGGGATCAAAATAATGGCGGTTACATACGCAACGCTTTTTGCAAGGCTGGGCAAACTGTTTCAGATGGCAAAAACCATTCGATCTCAGATGTCTGCTCTTCGCACTGAATACTCGGATATTGTTAATAAGTACACAGATGCCGATATGTACATGATTGGCAATTTGACAGAGCAAATTGAGCGGCGTATCGACGACGCCCAGCGGACAGTTCGGCTTGTTCGGATGGACTCCGAATCTACGCTAATTGAAATGATGGACGACGATCTGGTTTCTAGCAATGGCGGCGGTCTTGAACACAAAACGGTACATATTGCTCTCAGGGAACTCATCCGGCAAATGGACGCGAACAGCGCGAGCGTTGACGGCACCACCATTAGTATTGCCACCCCGTCAGCCTTTGGCACGGGCAAAGGGGTTATGGTTCTTTCCTCGCTTGCGTCTCAAGCCCTAGCTCCTGACACGGTTGATTACCCCTCAGTTAGAACCGAGCTAATTAGGGCTAAATGCGTTAGAGACGCAAATGACCCATCAGTTAGCGAGGGAGCGGAGCTGTTTGATGTAATGGGCCAGCGTACCGAAGGCACGCTTGATGAGGAGTGGCCCAAGGGCAGCGGCTTGCGGGCTTTGATTAAATCTGTAGATCCAAGCAATGACCAGCAGGCTTCTCCGGGCTTTAACACGCTTCGGAATTCTTCTTTTGAGGAGTTTGTTAGCAACACCCCCTCTGGGTGGACGATTGCAGTTGGGGCTGCTGGGGCGCAGGTTTTGGAAGATGCTTCTACCCCCTACTCTGGAAGCAGTGCCTTGAAGCTCACGTCAAATGGTTCCCTTGCCATCAAGCTAACGCAAAGCTTTAATTCCGGAAACGGGACTTTTGGTCGAATTAAACCAGACACCCCGTACACGATTAGTTTCGCAGTGAAACGAGCCGGTTCGGTGTCTGCGGGTGTTCTTCGGGTTTACGTTACAGACGGTAGCGCCGTGCTTAACAACTCAGACGCAAACCGGAAGATGCAAATTGAACTTGCCTACAACAACGCGAACCTTACAACTTCTTACAAGCTTGTGACTTTGGCTTGTATGACGCCCAAAGAAATTCCCAAAGGATCGTATTTTGTTATTGAGACATCGACCGCGTTTACTAACGGAACATCTGTTTTCATTGACCATCTTTCTTTAGCAGAGATGCAACGGCCACAGCCCGGCGGCGTTGCGGTGCAGATTCTTTCTGGAGCGACTCGATTTGCCTTTGATGACGAGTCTACTTCTCAGGTAACAAACAACAACGAAGGCGAATTCAACCTTGAGTTCTCCCGGTTCTTCCGAATAGGTGATTTTGGCTACGCACTGCCGCCTAACTACGCCGGTGGCGAAACCATCAGCGACGGTTTGATTGGATAAACGACATGTCTAAGAAAAAAGATCCAGCTCAGCAGATAAGGGATAACCCCAAAAAACTAAAGCGGCAAATCATTCGAAAAAAGAATCCCGCTCCGCTTGAAGATGTTGCTAGACGCATGCCTTTGATTCACGATCCGAATCAAAAGGCTGATCCAAGTGCTAGTAAACTCATGCCTTTGGTTCACGACCCGAATCAAAAGGCTGTTGATCCCGACGCCGTCCAGATGATGAATGGCAAACCTGCTCGGCTTATTAATCCCGCAACAAATTTGCCATACGCTGGGAAAGAAACCAAGACCAAACCAAGCAATTTGGGCGACGTTATTAATACGGAACGATCGGGTCGCCACAAAAAGCCGCTTGGAGACCGAAAAGAGTTTGATCCGAAGGTTCCGCGAGGCGATGTTGATCGCAGAAGCAAAAGCGGTGCAGGAATAAACTGGTCAAACGTTCCTTATCTGCACCCATCATCGGGTTCGCAATGGGAACACAAAGATCCTGCCATGTCTCTTTTTAGTGTTCAAGACGCAATAGACCAAGGTCTTATTGAAGAAGACGCAAAGACATGGTGGAACCCAGAACAATCGTTTCGCAGTAAAAAAGGGACGCCAGAATACGATCAAGAACTAGATGCGATTTATAGAAAAGACTCTATGCCATTGGCTCCGCTTTATTTGCCGGGCAGTGATGGGTTCAAAGCAAACGAATCCGCAATTACTGGCCCAGAAAGCCGTGCTGATGCGTTTAATAACTCGGCAAGTTGGAAGCTAGATGCACGCGAGCGTATTCAAAATCTTCAAAACCAAATGGACGAAGATTTAGCTCTTAAAACGGGGCAAAATTCTGCTCTTGGGTCAAGCAACCCTGCTCCGTTTGAGCCTGAACCAAGTGAAATTGCCAAAGGTGTAAGAGACGATCAAGAATCTAGAACCCCAATGGCTTCGCCGGATTCAATCGAGAACAGAGATCGTTCAAACGACGAGTTAAATAATCTGTCTGGCGATGTTGCCCAAGAACGCCGAAGCGAGATTTTTGAGCCTTCTAATTTGACTGCTGCGGGTAGATCCGAGTTTGATGCTGCGGCTCGCGGCGAGATCCCCGGCTACGCAATTAAAGACCCCGGTGCGCGTGCGGCTTTTAGCAAGGCTCGCGAATACGACATTGGTTTTGGCTCTAAAGAACGCCAAAGGTCTGACGCAATTCACAGCCCCGATGGTCCCGACCACCCTTGGGATCAAGGGTTGATGGACGACCTTCAAAGTGAAGGCGACAGACAAACCGCAGAAGCTGAAGATGCAGGCGTAAACAAACGCGATAACGCTCGTATTCGAACATACGAAGAAGCAAAAAAGAACGGTCGCCTTGGCTTGTACAACGCCAAAGATATTAAAGCTTTTGAGGAAGCACTTGAAAAACGTGATTTAGGAGAAAGCTTTTACAACGATCCGCTAATAGAAAGAGCGCGCGAGAGCGGCGACTCGCCCGACTTCGATTATGAAGCAATGGGTGAACGGGCGCAGAAGGGTCAGCAGCCTAGATCGGCAGGCGGCGTTGGCGATGGACCTCTGAGTGCGGAAGGTCCGGGACAAGGCAAAATCAATCGTCATTTTGGCGACGACCCTCACGCAAGAGCAAGCCACGGCAAATACTCCGATGCTCGCCGCCAAAATCAAGGCCAAGAATATCGAACCGGCGGGTTGAGGACTGCTGAAGGCAGTAGAATGAACGGGTATCGCGTACAAAACGCACCTCGCGGCAGTGGTCGTAATGCCGCTGTGATGGCGGGAAGTGCTGGCGGCGGCGGCGGTCGTGGCGTTGCATACCCAGAACGGCCATTGCCAGCCTCTCAAAGAGACCCAAACAGTTCCGAAGGTGGAGCGTACAGCCTTCCCGATGGCGGCATGATTCCCAACCCAGACGGGATGTCTGAATCAGACTTCAACGATGCTGTTTTTAACAACCCCGTCCCAGTGGAGGAGGCGTTTAATTACGCGATGGCAAATGGGCAGATGACCAGAGCAGAACAAGAAGAGTTGCAACAACTTCAAATTCAGGGCTACCCCGCTTCGGTTTCGCCGCATCAGCGTGAAGCATACGACGCTAATAGAAAAGCCAAACTAGGCAGGCTGGCAGGAAGTGTCTTTAGAAAAAACATTCGTCACGCGGAAGTGCAACGATCAAAAGATGCAAGGGGTCGCACCGCAGAAGCCAATTCAGAACGAGTAGAAAGAGACAGGCTTGCAAGAATCTATCGGCAAAAAATCAACCCAAAAACCAAGAACAAAATGGGTTTATATGGCTCGTTGATGCCCGAATATATGGGCGATACGGACTTGGTAACAGAAGCCACTAGGTCGTTGACCGAAGACGAGTTTAATCTAGCCAAAGCATGGGACGCAAGAGAAACAGCAGCCTATAAAGCGTCTCAGGGTAAGGTCGCGGAAGAAGTCAATGCCGCCGAAGCGGGGCAAGCGCCTCCCAGCAGTGAGCCTCATTGGGCCTTTGCCAAAAGCGACCAAGATATGATTTACGGAGGTAAATCAAACACTAGCGGCACCGAATACGGAATTTGGTCGCAAGACGATAAAATTTACCTTCGGATGACAGCGGAAGAATGGGAAGATGTTGCACCAGAAGACCGCTCTAATAGTGCCGGAATTATTCTTCCGCCCGAAGGTGTCGATAAAGAACAATGGAGCAACCCCGGTATGCAGGTTATGAGCCTTCCTCGTAATGCTGAGTTTGTTACCGCAGGCCCAGATGGCGCTCTTCAAGTTCAAGATTACAACAGCGATGCCGCCCGAACAGAGGCAGCTGAACCAGAAACAGCAATGCCCGGCGTAACCTTTTAAATTAGCTTTCAATTAATCGTTTGAATGAAAAGGATTCTCAAACGTGGATAAACCAGAAATCAGCGAGTTTGACCAAGGAACCGCCAATTGGCTAAGCAGATCCCGCGAGGCCAAAAAAGTAGGCGTAACTTCCGATTCTGTAAGGGAAGATGCTGCGGTAGAGCTTGCTAAGCAGCGGTATTATCGCGATAAAAACAGCGGCTTGTATCGAGGCGATGCTTTTGAAGGAATTGTTGAAGCTTCTGTAACCAGAGATTCGATTGTTCGCGAAAACACTATGGGAGTTGGCATTCATGACGCTGACACCCGAGAAGCTATTGGCGATACCAAGAATCATTACGGCAAAGAATATGGTGCTGGCAAAGCAGTTACCACAAACTGGGTCGGCGACAAATTTGAATTAATAGATGACGACACTGCGGTGTTTCATGCGCCAGTAGACTTTGCTCCTGCCGCACTGACTACGCGAGACGTTGACGACCCAAGCAATGCCCCGGCTCTTGCTGGTATCTGGGAATACCTTCAAGAAGAACTGGACGAAGAGAACAAGAAATCTCTTATGCAACTGCACGCGCAAGACCCGGCGTTGTATGTATCTGCCGTCAAAGGATTGGTCAAAAGTTTGGCCGTCGATAACTTTGGCTACGAGAAAGACGGGCAGGGTGCAGAATACGATCCAATTAAACGCAATCTAAAGATTGAAAAACTACGCCGATCTCGCGCGTATTTGACAACGGGTGTAAGCCCACAGATTGCCAGTGGTTTGGCGGACGTTGAAAATGGACACGATTTAAAAAAGTGGGGATTTGAAGACAAGGCGTTTTTCGCCAACCCAGACAATGTCAGTTTTGTCCCAGAAAACGAGAAGGCTGCGTTTGTTCACATTCACCGCGCCCTTGTAGAAGCTGACGGGGGCAAAGGTTTTAGTTGGCTTGGCAATGCCATTTCTCATGCCGCCGGAAGAATTAAGCCCGGATTCGATATGGGCTTGGCTGGTTCAATATCTTTTATGGAACGCACTGCTGGTAATGCGTTGCTTCTTGCAGACGACTTTATTGACCAGTTTCAAGGCGAGTCTGGTCTACAAGAAGACGAGGCGTTGTTTGGCGCTGTTGAATGGATGTTTGAGCAGGCCGAAGACGCCGAAGATTTTATTAGAAGAACGGGCATGACAGACGCACGAGCCGGTCAGTTGTTTGATCCGGATTCCACAAACCCTTTTAACGTTTCGGGTTTGACAAACATCTTAGATTCGTTTGGGCAAGGACTTGGCTCCCTTGCGTATTTTGCTTTTGGTCCGATTAAAGCGGCGAGGACTAATGCCGCAATAAAAACTGGGACTAAGACCGTCAAACGCAGCAAGGAGCAAGCGAGCGCTTCTTCTTTAGTAAGCCCCAATCGTTTTCCGTTAAGCAAGGTTGAAGGTAACTATATTGCTAAAAAATATTTAGACCTTCGTCCTGTCAGCGCTGCAAGCAGACTTCCCAAGCCAGACAAAATTTGGGGCAAGTTTGCAAAGGTAATGAAAGACAACGCTGGCGTTGCCTTTAAAGCAGGATCGTCTGAAGGCGGTCTTTTCTTTGCAACTCATTACAAGCAGTTGGTTCAAGAAGGCGTTGACCCTGAGGTCGCTCAGAGGACCGCTTACAACCATGCGCTTGGATATGGCATAGCCGCAGCCATGCTTGAGACGCTTGGTCTTGACCAGATTAGAAATAAGATGTTCCCGCTTTTCTCTAAACGAAAAGCAAGCCAACAATTCACCCGAGTCATGATTGCTGCATCCGCTGAAGGTGGCACGGAATACCTTCAGTTTGTCGCCGAAACCATCACCAACGAATTGATGCGACAAGGGCAGGATCTTGAGAAGTCAGAAGACTTCTTTAAAAACGTGCTTCCTGAGCTGGCTGGTAAAGAAGCCAAGCTCTCGGCAATCACTGGATTTTTGCTTGGTGGTGGTCCTGTCGCCACAGCAGTAGCTGCTGAGCAGCTTTATCGCCCATCTGCATTCATGGACATCAAGGATCTAGGGAAACAGAAATATTTTGATCGGTTGGTCCGCAATCAAAAAATGCAGCCAATCATTGCGGCGTTTCTTACTGGCGAGAAAGGTCCAGTAACGCGAGCAAGGGTTTCTCCGTTTATTCATCACGATGTCAACACAAGCTTGGAGCAAAGAGAAGCGTTTCGCAAGCAGCTGGCAGATACCTTCAACGCATATTTTGAGGTCGAGGCAGCCCCCGCA
>TARA_R110002153_G_scaffold6556_21_pt1 | contig 24346 bp, 17 predicted proteins | sample TARA_R110002153 | Tara Oceans TARA_R110002153 (sample SAMEA4398193) | marine metagenome | biome: Polar Biome; feature: [SRF] surface water layer (ENVO:00010504); material: water (ENVO:00002006), including particulate matter (ENVO:01000060) such as... | depth 5 m | reverse complement strand
TTGGCAGGGGTGTTCAAAAAGTTGGTGGAACAGGGGCAAATGACAGCACAAGATGCTGCCAATGATCCGAAGCGACATGCTCTACTTTCTTCAGTGAGTGGCGATGAAATCAAACATGTCGATTTGCGAGAGTCAGCTTTTGAATTGCTCAAAGGGGATTGTTTATTGTTGGCAAGTGATGGTCTTGAAACCTTATCTGATGAAGATATTATTCGTCTGGTTGCTGGCAATGACAAGCCTAAAAAAACTGTCGCACTATTACTCGACGCGGTCACAACATATCAGAAACCCCAACAAGATAACGCAACAGTAATGGTTTATCGTCATGGAACGTCTTCGGGAAAAACATCCAAGTTTTCTTTTTTTACATCGTCAGTGTCAATGCTGTTATCCATGTTTTTAGTGGCTGTGTTATTAATTATAGGGGCTTGGCAATGGTAAAACCTAGGTAATGATGCTGATATATACATCGATGACGCGGCCCAATGTAGGAGATAAATTTCTTTACATTACTTAAGGGGATCTGCTTAATATACAATCATAGTTGAGGAGAGTTTGAGTCGGTATTATTACAGACTCAACGAACGCCGCTTGTTTTTATAGGGTTTAAATATGTCATGATCCTCTAACAGCGTATCGGTGTAATGTTGATGTAAGTTGTTGAATTATATGACACGGGCATAATGCTCGATGACTACTAGGGTTATAGTTTTAATGGAAATTGTTTAATGGAACTGCACGCACTTCAGTCAGGGTACATGTTACATGAATACCAGATTGAAAAAAAACTCGGTGAGGGTGGTTTTGGCATAACCTACTTGGCTATTGATACACACCTCGATATGCGGGTTGCGATAAAAGAGTATCTGCCCAGTGATTTTGCTATGCGTCAAAGCGATACTACTATTGCTCCGAAAAGCCCTGCGCTAAAGGAAGGGTTCGATTGGGGCTTAAACGCTTTTATCGATGAAGCTAAAACTATTGCGCAATTTGATGCACCTAACATAGTTAAGATCCATCGTTTTTTTAAGGGTAACGGTACTGCTTATATAGTAATGGAGTACTGTGATGGCGGCAGCTTAACTCAGCGGATAATGACTAAGCCTTTTAGTGAGCAGGCCACTCGGGCTTTGCTTGAAGAGTTGCTTAAGGGTTTGCAGATGGTACATGGAAACCATATTTTTCACCGTGATATCAAACCTGACAACATTATGTTTCGTAAAAATGAGACGCCTGTTCTTATTGATTTTGGAGCCGCCAGACAATCCATAGGTGGGCAAACTCGTACTGTTACCTCTATGGTCACTCCAGGTTTCGCGCCTCCCGAACAATACAGTCAAAACACCAAATTTGGGCCATGGACAGATATTTATGCTCTTGCAGCAGTCGCATATAACTGCTTAAAGGGACATAAACCCAGTGATGCGGTACAACGTATGGTTGAGGATGATTATCAACCTCTTAATCATGGATCACAGGCTTCTGGGTTTCTTCGCGCAATAGACTGGGGGTTAAAATTATCAGCCAGTCAGCGCCCTCAGGATCTAGCGTCATGGCTTTCTAGCTGGGATAGCAATGTTGTTGCTGACTCTGAGTCATCCGATAACACTGTTTTGTTTTCCTCAGGTGATAATACCGTGCTGCAAATGCCAGATGTTAGTCACTCTTCTACACCTCAGGTTAAAGAAGTGGCATCAGCGGCTTCCGGGGCAGGGCGTTTAAAATTAGTCATTATCTTTATTATTGCATTGTTACTGCTTGGTGGTGGGTATTATGGCTATAACCATTTCCAGCAAGAAAAAGTCGAGGTAAAATCACCGCCAGAACCAATAGCCAAAATGTTAGAGCACCCCATTGCGACCTCACCACAACAAGTACCTGTAGCGACAGGACAGTTATGGGTAGCTACCTCTCCCGACAATGCACAAGTGGTTATATTGGATATTGAGCCACGCTATTCGGCGGGCATGGCACTCAAATTTGGGCGCTATGGTATTAAAGTACACGCAAGTGGTTATCAAGATAAAATAGAATTTGTTGATATTGGTAGTGGTGATAATAATGTGACTATTAAATTAGTCCCTCAATCAATCCCTCAAACAGTGCAAACACAGAAACCACTTGAAACAGGCCAGCTTTGGATAACCACTACACCTCAAAATGCGCAAGTCGTTTTATTGGACATTGACCCAAGCTATTCGGCGGGTATGAAACTCACACCAGGACGGTATCGTATTAAGCTGATGGCAGCCGGATATCAGGAGAAAATCGAGACTATTGATGTCGCCAGTGGCAATAATAATGTAACTATTGCGTTAACTCAAAAAGCGCTGAATGTGCCCTTGCCAAAAATGGTCGCAATCACTGGCGGTAGTTTCCAGATGGGAGCAGACAGTGGTGAAAGTAATGAAAAACCCGTTCACACTGTTAATATTAAAGCCTTTAGTATTAGCCAGAGTGAAATCACATTTACTCAGTGGGATGCTTGTTTAGATGCAGGGGGCTGTAGTTATAAACCACATGATGAAGGCTGGGGTAGAGATAATCGTCCCGTCATAAATGTTAGCTATAAAGACATTACCGATGAATTTATTCCTTGGTTAAATAGAACCACGGGTAATGTCTATCGTTTGCCTAGTGAAGCAGAATGGGAATATGCAGCAAGTGCAGGTAGAACATCCAGATACAGTTGGGGTTACACCATTAACTGTTCACAAGCCCGTTATGGGTATCTCTCAGGTGAGTGTAAAAAACGCCAAAATACCGACCGAGTAAAATCATTTTTAGCCAACCCATTTGGCTTGCATGATATGCACGGTAATGTCTGGGAATGGACACAGGATTGCTGGAATGACAGCTATATCGAGGCACCAAATAATGGTGAAACTTGGAGCAAGGGGGATTGTTCTCAGCGAGTATTACGTGGTGGTTCCTGGCTTTCCAGACCCGATGCTCTACGTTCGGCTTACCGTTTCAGAAATTCAACAAAGGTTCGTAATAACGATTTGGGCTTTAGGCTTGTCCAAGAGCGCTAAGTAAATCTAATTATTAGTTTTTGCGTTATTGCGTGTTTTTTCACTTTATTCCTTAATATATTTTGCAAACCTCCAAAAGCGGCGCTTAAGGAGGTTTGGGTATAAATATCTTAATAATTTTTAATGAAATGGAGCTTCGAACCCTTTGGGTTTAACTGCTAACAAGTCACAGTCAACCGTTTCGATGAGTCTTTGTGCAGTGCTACCTAACAAGCCAGTGCGATAGGTGGTACCTAATACTAGAATGCCTGCTTTAAGCTGATCTAAGGTTTTCGGCAATACATCGTCTATATCACCAGAAATAATATGTTGGTTTGCGCTGTTTGGTACATATTCAGAGCATTCTTCAGCAAATTTAACATTATGTTGATTACGTAATTTTTCAAGCACCATGGGTTCATTTTGTTGTTGGTCATAAGAAAAAACATCTGCCCACATGCCACTTTTATCGACTGCCTCAAGTAATATATCCCAATAACTAGGATCAAAGCAGTGTAATGCATGCAGTGGCATTTCTAGGCCTGAAGATATGGCAAAACCTGTTTTAAGAATACTTTTGTCTAACTCACTTTTTTGGCTTAAATTATGCTCAGGATCTATGGCTGCTACTACTGAGGTGTTTTTTGTCCATTTATGGTTTTTAACTAATAATATTGGTACTGGGCAGGCTTTGAGTAAATACCAATCTGTTGGAGTAAATAGTCGCCTGGCTATTACTGTATGTTGATGAGTGGCCTTTACCACTAAATCGGGTTTAAAGTTGTCTACCACTTTCAATATGCCTTGATAAATTGGCGAATGCCAGATCACTTCAGTCTCAAATGTCACATTTTCTTGAGGGTTTTGGCTAATTAATTTATTGAGTTTGCCTTGATGCTTTTTAATGATCTCAAGCTGAGTTTTCTGAAGTTGCTTTGAACTCAATAAATTACTGGCTACCACTGAGGGATAGTACAGACAGCTTAATAATTTGATAATAATAGGTTGTTGTTTAGCAAAGTGTAGTGCTTTGCTTAGTGCTGGTTGTTCTTGTTTATCAGGATCGATATCTACCAGTATTTTTCTAATGGTTTGCATGATTTGTTTCCCTATTATTGGTTATTCGGCTGGGTATTATGTCGATTATAAAGTGGGTTTTAATGTCAAAATATCACAGCTCATATTTGCTAAAATATGTTCTGCTGTATTACCAATGAAAGCGCCTGATAGACCGGTTCTGCCAACAGTTCCCAAAATTAATAGCTGTGCATCAATTTTTTTAGCTATTTTTGGTATGGCCATTTCCGCTGGGCCTTCAATTACATGATAGGGATTAATAAATAAATCATGTTCTTTGAGCAAAGATTCCATTTTGTTTTTATGGGCATTGCTGAAATCAACCTTAATGCTCTCAAAGTCGATATTAGCCCAACCTACATCCATGCTTGGTGCCATGCTAGGAGTCTCAAAAGTATTCACACTGTGTAATTGCGTTTTAGTGACATGGGCAAGCATTTTCGAATATTCGAGTATGCTGTGATTGAGTGCTATGTGTTTTTTATCGGTGGCAGTGGGATCAATAGCCGCTAATATTGGTTTGTTCTGCCAATGTGGATCTCTAACCAGTAAAATAGGTGATTTGCAATATCGCAGTAAATGTCTGTCAATTGGCATCGCAAAAGGATTGATATTCGAGCTCTCGGCTGAGATCCGCTTGATGACTAAATCGGGCTCAAGCTCATCGACAATTTCTTCTATGGCTTCATGTAATTCTCTATGCCAAGCCACATTGACACTGCAACTGATGCCTTTTTTATCCAAAATATCGGCTAGGGTATCCATATATAAATACCTGTCTGCCATATATTGGTTTTTCATCTCTTTGCGATGTTCACTGGATAACACATCCTTTAATTCCATTATTGGTTCGTAAATGGAGTTAAAAAGGTGGATATGTACATCATTAAACTCAGCAAACTTTAACGCTCGTTCTAATGCTGGGTGTTCAGTATGTCTGCCACTTATCACCACTAATATTCGTTTAGGTATATTCATTTTTTACCTTTCCAGTTATTCGACTCCTTGAATGATAACGAGGGTTTGTCTAAACAGCTTGATACAGATCAAATACCCCGATTACAACATTCTATATTGGCCATAATGTGTATAAGTAATAGGTTCAACCTTGTATTTGGGTTGCAAAAAGGCGACTAAATCAATTAATTCTTGTACTGTCATTACATCATTAAATACCCGCATTTTTGAACTACCATCTTCGTTAGTAATTTTTTCGTCAATATAGCGACTTCGAGGTGCTAACTTATGGGAAGGGTTAATAACAGAAGTGACTAACTGAGCATAAGTTTTAACCATGGATGATGTGCCACCTAATGGAATAGGCGTATCAAACTCTTTGATTAATGAATCATCTGCATAACCCTTTAATGAATGGCAAGCCTGACATTGGTATTTCATAAACACCTTTTCGCCGATTGCCTCATTCCCTGCTGGCAAACTGAAACCTTTAGTAGAATCTGGGCCATAGCTACAAGCAGCCATGACTAAAATCAAAATAATTGCGGTAAACCAAATTAACGTTTTCATGTTGATGCCTTAACTTTGTTATTAGACTTAGGACTTAGAATTAACATAAATGAAAAGTCAGTTTAAGTGGATAAGGGGGAGGCTTGTTTGTTGATAGGGATCAAACTTATGTAAGTCAGCAAGTCTTACGGTACTTCTACTAAGGCTTTTATAATATTTATCCCGATTTCAGGTTAGTTATACTTTAGTCTAGTTTCGCTTAAAGAAATTTCAATTCAATAAGTTAGCCTATAGAGTGTCGACTATCTAATTGACTCAAGACCTAGATTTTATGCAAATTGGAATATGAGAGTGACAATACGAGTTCGAATATGCCTTTTTCTACTAATGAGTATTTATGCTAATGGTGTGTCTGCTAGCACGGTAGAGCAACTAGAGAAGCGGGTTAAAGAGCTAGAAATTTTAGTCCAGCAGTTGTTACAGCAACGTAAAGTAGAACTAGAAGTAACAGAGTCAAATAGTCCCTCAGAAAATGAATCTACCTATTCCACTGATCCCTTGTCCACGCAAGTACAAAATTTGTCTCTGCAGGTTGAAGAACAACAGTACTTAATTGATGAAACCTCACAAGTCCTAGATAGCAGTATGAAATTGGCTGGTTATGCTGACGTTGAATATAAAGGCTCAAGTGAAGACGGTGTACATGAAGAGTTTAGAATGCATCATCTGTCGCTGTTTTTTACTCGGCAGTTTGATAATGATCTTAAGTTTTTTTCGGAAATAGAATATGAAGATGGCCCTAAATTTAGTGGCGTGAATGATGGTTCAGGTGATATGGATGAGTCTTCAGGTACTATTTTCGTAGAAGCCATGAATTTTGATTGGAACTACAACCAATATATTAATTTGCGTGTTGGGCGCTTCTTTACACCCGCAGGAATTTGGTCTGAAGATCACTACCCACCTTTCGTGGCTACACAAGAAAGACCTATGCATATCCGTAAAATCTTTCCCCAGCTTGTTGATGGTGTGTCTGGTTTTGGTTCAACTTATTTACGTAACGATATTAGCTTTGATTACAATATGTTTTTGGGTAATGGTGAGTCGTCAGTTTCCGGTAAAAATGATTTGAATAGTAATAAGGCGACAGGCTTTCGTGGCAATTTTTATTTTCCGGTTTTGGATGACTTAACTACAGGCTTTACTATATACAATGACAATGAAGATACGGCTAATGGTAACGCTGATAAGACTGCTATAGGGTTTCATATTAAAGCTCGTTATGAAAATGTTACTGGGCAAATTGAATATGCAAAAGCTGACTTAGAGTTTGCTGACTCAGCATCGGATTATGAGCGAGAAGGTTTTTATGGGCAGATCCTTTATGACCTTGATCAATGGGCACTAGGTTATCGCTATGATGTGTATGATCAAACCAGTCTAGACCTTGATAAAATCAAACGGCATTCACTGTTTATAAATTACCATGTAAACGAAAGTATTACGTTAAAAGGTGAATACCATATTAATCAATATGACGATCCACTGACCGATGATTTTGGTTTTTATATCTTTTCTATTTCAACGTACTTAGGGAGGTAAGTGACGATGAATTATTTACGTAACCTCTTACTTTTTGCCCTAATACCTATTAGCACTGAGGCATTTTGTGAACGAATTTATGTAGTAGTGAATGAAAATAATGTTCAGGAAATTGATGCTGAAGTTGTTAAACAAATCTATTCAGACAAAGTTAGTTTTTGGAAAAATGGTGAAGGGATATTAGTATTTGAATTACCCGTTAAGTCAAACGCTAGAGAAAAATTTGCGCAAAACATTCTGAATAAATCTGCTATATCGACCCAAAGGGATTGGTCTAACCGATTTGTTAACAATACCATCAAAAATGAAGTTAAAATGAAACCGCAGCGTCTAGTAGCTAGGTTTGTTAGCTTAAAAGAATCGGCTATAGGTTATGTATCTGAGTCTGAAATAAACAATCTTAATGGTCTTAAAATTGTGATGATCATAGATTGAACTGGATATTCCGTTTAATTTTGCTGGTTAAATGCAATGTTTAGGGTCATAAGTCAATCCATAGCATTAAAAGTGATTGTGCTTGTAGGCACTGCTATGACGGTTATGTTCGTTATACAATCCTATGTGAATATTTCCAGTTTTCAGAAATTGGTTCACCCGCTTATTATGCGGGATTTGGATAACTCACTACTTCGAAGTAAAATGGTTTTTGATAATATTTATCAGCAAACAATCGAAGACGCGCACATTATTCGTTCCCACAACGCTCTGACTAATTACCTCGATTATGAACAAATAGAAGACCTGCAAGGTTTAAACGATGAATTGGTTCAGTTAGAACAATTTTTAAGTTCACTAATCGCCTCTAAACCTCGTTATCACGAAGTTGAAATTATCACCTCAAAAAGTTCTGTAATCCGCCTGATGGACGGTACAGTGGTTGAATCTATGATAGCGCCTTCCCTTAATTTTATAGAAAACGCTATTAATACAGAACATCTCGTATATTTTGAAGTCCTTCCCATAAAAACTCAGAGCGAGCTTAATAATGTTGTTTTGCTTAACTTAGATTACCAATTTTTGGCAGGTAACGAGTTCATTGATGGGAATGCATCTAAGGTTTGTATACGTATTTCAAATCAAATTAATCACCCCTTAGCAGAATTAATGACCAGTCTTAAGTCATCCAATATAAATTTATCTGTGTTCTACCAAGGAAAACTTTTAGCTGGGGACATTGCGCAATACGGACTAGACAGTGATTTGTGGCTAAGCAAGCAATTTTACGATGAAAAAACAGGGCTTACTTTAACTGCCAGAATTAAAAAAACTGATGCGTTTTTATTGGTTGATGAAATGCAGTACAACATTATTTTGTTAGCCATATCATTATTGTTAGTGGTGGGGGTGTCACAGCTAGTGACGATTAAACTCTTAATCGCCAAACCACTGAAAAAGATCATTCACTTTATTAATGAACGTGCGCTGCAAAATGAAAATGGACTGATGCACTATAAAACTGACAGTAGAGATGAAATTGGTGTGTTTGCCCAAGGTCTTAATCATATGTTGGATCAAATTCAAAATAGGGAGTTATTGCTAAGAAACAGTGAAGAACGACTTGGTATGGCTTTGTGGGGCAGTGGTGAAGGCTTATGGGAATATAGACTGCTCAATGGATCTATCTTTCTGGATAATATGAGTTGCCGTATTTTAGGTTTAAGTAATAGTGAAATTACCACTGATTTTACAGTTTTCAGCCGTTCTATTCATGGCGATGATAGAGCAAGGGTTGAGAAATATTTTTCAGATTTTGCAAACCATCCTAACGAATTATTTGAGGTGGAATTTAGGGTAGCTAAACAAAAAAGTTATACTTGGCTCCAACTTAGGGGCAAGTTAGTTGACAGTAATGATAGTGATATTAACAATCAAACGGTATTGGGTACCTTTAGGAATATTACTGAAAATATAGAATCAGAAGAACAAATTCGACTTTATGCCAAAGCGTTTGATAGTAGTAGTAGTGCGATCCTTATTTTAGATAAAAGACTGATTGTATTAGCCGCGAACGGCTCCTTTAGCCAGATTACAGGTTTTACGCTTAGCGATATAGTGGGACGAGTACCTGATTTTATTATTAATTCCGATAAATCAACATTTAACATCAGCGATTTCACTCACAACATAGATGCGTACGGAAAGTGGCAAAAAGAATTAATTGGTATTAAATCTGATAATTCACATTACGTGCAAGATATTAGTATTAATGTGATTTTGGACTCGGAAAAATTCCCTAGCCATTATGTATGTGCTTTTTCTGACATTACTCAGAAGAAAAAATCAGAAGAAGACTTATGGGAACTGGCTAACCATGACATTCTAACAGGTTTACCAAACCGAGGTTATTTCAGAAAAACCTTAGAAAAAACACTGCATAAAGCTTCACGAACAGACGAAAGTGTTGTTTTGTTATTTATTGACCTAGACAGGTTTAAGCAGGTCAATGACACCTTAGGACATGAAACCGGGGATGAACTACTTAGAACAGTCGCGCGTATTCTTTCTAAAGTAGCCAGAAGAAATGATTATGCAGCTAGGTTAGGGGGTGATGAATTTGCGATTATCTTAGAAGGGATTACTGAGAAAAAGCATATCGACAGAATTGCTGAAAACTTAGTGATAAAGTTTAATAGTGGGATATTGGTTGACGATAAAGATACTGGAGTCGGAATAAGCATAGGTATTAGTGTCTTTCCAACCGACACAACAAGCTCCGATGATTTAATACATTTTGCCGATACTGCTATGTATTATTCTAAAATACACGGTACTAACCAGTATCATTTCTTTGATGCCAGTATGAGTGACCACGTTAATCGCAGAAACTTATTAGAAAATGAGCTTAGAGCGGCTTTACAAAATGGCACCCTTAGTCTCTATTTTCAGCCTCAAATAAATATCGAATCCGCTGAAATTGTTTGTTTTGAAGCGTTATCTAGATGGTTTCATCCTGAATTGGGAACCATCACCCCAGATGAGTTTATTCCCATTGCTGAAGACGCAGGATTGATTGTGCAACTTGGGCAACAAGTATTGATTAACGCATGTAAACAATTGAAGGTTTGGCACAACCAAGGCTTTGGTGAATTAAGAGTAGCGGTCAACGTTTCGGCAAAACAATTTTTATTGTCAGATGTAGCATTCGACGTAACAAATGTATTGCAAGAATATAATCTCGATGCAAAGCACATTGAACTTGAGTTAACTGAGAGTTTAATAGTTGATGATCCTGACAAAATTATCGGCGTGCTAAATCAATTAAAAAAACTGGGAGTAAAATTGTCAATTGATGATTTTGGTACTGGGTATTCCTCTTTGAGTTACCTCAGTCGCTTTCCACTTGATGTTCTTAAAATTGACAAAAGTTTTATCAATCAGCTTACGACTGACAAAAAAGGAATAGCGATTACCCAAGCCATTATTGCCATTGCCCACAGTTTAAAACTTGAGGTGATTGCCGAGGGTGTTGAAAATGAAGAACAATTAGAGATATTGCAAAGGCTTAATTGCAAATATGTACAAGGTTATTATTTTAGTAAGCCAATATCAGCAAATGACACTATAGCGTTCCTTAAAAACCATAATATATTTGATCAAATTACTGACGAGTAAGCTTAATTATAATTTGAGTTATCAATATGGCTTTCGATATATACGGCCTTGTTAATAGAGATCCCTCTTTTACCTAGTCCAATATTACTGTTTGGTAATGCCCATCGTTTACTTTTTATTTCATATAAATAATGCTAGAAGTAGGCAAAAAATTTCAACAAAATTAATCACGAAAACTATTTTCTAAGGGTGCTTGATATCGATTGTTGTGCTAATCGGTTTGAGGTTTGGTTTGAGTGTCAGCTTTACTTTCAGCGTATTTAACTCTGATTTTATTAGCACCTAACATACTGTCGTTTAAGTTCTTTACAGCGACTTTTGCATCACCTGGTTTAGGCATTTCAACAAAACCAAAACCCTTTGATAAACCGTTAGATTTTTCTTTAACTATATCGCAAGATTGCACTTTTCCATGTACCTCAAAGGCCGTTTGTAGTTCTTGTTCTGTGGTTTCTCTGTCAAGGTTTCTGATTAATATTTTCATTTACTATGTCACTTATTGGTAATACCTAAAATTAGAGCCTAATGATAACAGTTTAAGGATTACCAAACGATCTGATTTTGGAAACTGATTACCTTTTGGTTTGTGAATAAGTTGTGAATACGTATGTAAGATACTATTAGATAACAGCCGCTAGAGGTATGATTTAGCAAGCTTTACCGAAGGAACCTATTATATGTTTGCAGCAATGTTTGAAACAAAATTAGCTAAGCGTAAAAACACTATTTTGTTTATTGTACTCTTGACCGCAATTACTGGGTGTTCACCTGCACCTAACGAAGAATTATCGACACAAAAGCAAACAGATAGTATGACCATTAAAAATCTATTGCCTATAAAGCCACAAGGTAAACCAGTTGTTTACCAAGTGTTTACTCGACTTTTTGGGAATACCAACACCACTAATCAACCTTGGGGCACTATTGAAGATAATGGTGTTGGTAAGTTTAGTGACTTTACTGATACTGCTCTACAAGGTATTAAAGAACTTGGCACCACACATATTTGGTATACAGGTGTGCCACACCACGATCTGATCACCGATTATTCAGCTTACGGTATTACGCCTGATGATCCTGATGTGGTTAAGGGCCGTGCAGGTTCACCTTATGCGGTTAAAGACTATTATTCAGTCAATCCAGATTTGGCAGATGATCCAGCCAAACGTTTACAAGAGTTTGAGGCGTTAATTGCCAGAACTCATAAAAATGGTATGCAGGTCATCATTGATATAGTGCCTAATCATGTGGCGCGTAATTATCAATCCTTAGCTAAGCCTGAAGGTATGAGTGACTTTGGTGAACAAGACGATACAACTGTGGAGTACGCCCAAAATAATAATTTTTATTACGTGGTAGGAGAGGATTTTCAAGTACCTTTACCTCTTGATGAATATCAACCTTTAGGGGGCGATGTCAATCCTATGTCTGATGGGAAATTTGCTGAATCACCCGCAAAATGGACAGGAAACGGTTCTCGTAAAGCGCAGCCGCACTTTCATGATTGGTATGAAACAGTCAAGGTTAATTATGGTGTTAAACCTGATGGTAGTTACGACTTCCCGCGGCTACCTGAGCAATACATGCAACTGGGTATTAAACAACATGTGGCATTTTGGTCAGATAAAAAGGTGCCTGATTCGTGGCTTAAGTTTCGTGATATTACACGCTATTGGTTAGACAAAGGAGTAGATGGGTTTCGTTATGATATGGCCGAAATGGTGCCAGTGGAATTTTGGAGTTACTTAAATTCATCTATAAAGATTAAAAAGCCTGATGCCTTTTTATTAGCTGAAGTGTACAACCCAGAATTATATCGCCAGTATATTCAGTTTGGGAAAATGGACTATTTGTACGATAAAGTTGAATTTTACGATAGCCTAAAAGCCATTATGCAAGGAAAAGAAAAAGCTAAAGTGTTACATCATATCCAATCAGGGCTTCAAGATATTGAACAACATATGTTGCACTTTCTAGAAAATCACGATGAACAACGTATTGCCAGTGATGACTTTGCTGGCAGAGTCGGTGGTGCACAAATGGGTAAACCTGCTTTGGTGGTGTCTGCATTGATAAGCCGTTCACCCACTTTGCTGTATTTTGGCCAAGAAGTGGGAGAAGACGGCAGTGAAGACTTAGGTTTTGGTGATCCTTCTCGCACCAGCATTTTTGATTATGGTGGAGTTCCCGCTCACCAACGTTGGATGAATAACGGCAAGTTCGATGGCGGCCAATTGAGTGAGTCTGAACAAGCGTTACGCAGTTATTATGTTGATGTAATGAAGATCTCTGCTTTTCACCCTGCCATGTTAGGAAGTTATATGCCAATAAGTTTCAAACCCGACCAAGTTGCAGATGCCCAAACAGGCGAAGTATTAAACAACCAAACTGGCATTAAGAGTGCTGATAAGTTAGTGGCCTTTGTTCGTTATACAGATAATCAACTAGTGTTAGTGATCAGTCATTTTGAGCAGCAGCGCAGCATCAATTTAGCTGTGGTTTTGAATGCAGAACAACTCGACACATTAAAACTGAATACTGATGCCTATGTAGGTGTGGATTTATTAACAGGCACAAAACAAACCCTGATTGTTGAGGATCAAATAGGCGTGATGGAGTTGAGTTTAGCGCCGATGCAATCTGTGGTGATCCAACTATGAGTCATCAGTCAGCTATTCGAGGGATTTTGTTTACATTCATATTGTTATTGTCCGCCTGTACTGAGCCAACAAAAACGTCTACTGCAACTGACAATGTACAAGTATTACCCTATCAATTTGTGATGTCCGAACTAGAACGCCAGCGCAGTATTCGCTTGTATTTACCGCCTAGTTATCACAACTCTGAAAAACATTACCCGGTCATTTATATGCACGATGGACAAAACTTATTTGATGACATGACTGCGTTTGCAGGAGAGTGGGGAGTTGATGAGTCACTCAACCAACTTGCTGAAAAACAAGGCATTGAGGTGATAGTTGTAGGCATTGATAACGATCCAGATTTTCGCATGAATGAATTGTCTCCATGGGAAAATAAACGTTTTGGCGAAGCCCAAGGTAAACAATATATGGATTTTGTTGTAGAGGTTGTTAAACCTTATATCGACACCAATTTCCGCACCCAAGCTGACCGGTTACACACGGCAATTATGGGAAGCTCTATGGGCGGTTTGATTTCCCACTATGCCATTCATGCTTATCCAGAGGTATTCAGTAAAGCTGGTATCTTTTCGCCTTCTTACTGGTATTCGCAAGATGTGTTTTCTTTTAGTAAACTTAAAAAAGCCCAGTTAGATGCTCGCTTGTATGTGATGTATGGCGACAAAGAAGGCGATGGCATGATAGCCGATACTGCTAAAATGCAACGACAACTCAGACAACAAGGTCACCCTCGGAAAAATACGTTGTTTAAACGTGTACCTAATGGTGAACATAATGAGAAGTTATGGCGAGCTGAGTTTTCTGAAGCCGTTCAATGGTTATTTCAACAAGAGCCTGCTTTCTAATTACATCCCGTATTTATCCACATTTACCTAGAAGATAATCAATATGTTTTTTATTAAAGACACGATTTTTAGTACTTTTTCACATAAAGCACCCACACTTTTTAAATCAATGACTCTGTTTGTTTTTGTACTTTTTAGTTCATTATCACAGTCCGCAGAATACCAAAGTCATAGGCTTGAAGGTAATAGTCTGGTTGTTTTAACTGATGCAGGAGAAGTATCTGTAACCGCTTATTCAGCCAATTCCTTAGAGGTATTTTATCAACCTAATAATACCAAACAATTACCTTCTTTTGCCCTTGAGGATAGTCAAAAGACTGTTGAATTGGACTTAAAAAACACCCTCAACGCATTACAGCTAAGCACAGGGAAACTAACAGCCATAATCGATAAATCACCATTGAAAATACACTATTACCAAGGTGGAAAACTACTTGTCGAAGAGGAAGTCGGATTATTTTTAGAAGATACACAACGGGGTTTCCGATTTAAGCTGCAACAAAATGAAAAGTTAATGGGTGGCGGACAACGGGTGTTAGGAATGGACAGACGCGGGCACCGTTTTCCCCTATATAACAAGGCAGATTATGGGTACACCACTCAATCTAATCAAATGTACTTTGGCTTGTCTGCGGTGATGTCTAATCGCCACTACGCGCTGATTTTTGATAATTCAGCTAGTGGTTATATGGACTTAGGCCATACCGAGTCGGATATTATGCAATTTGAAGCCGTGGGTGGGCGTACTGCCTATGTGGTAGTTGCAGGCACAGACTATCCAAATATAATCCAAAATTTTGTAGAAATAACCGGCAAACAACCTCTGCCACCACGCTGGGCTTTGGGTAACTTTGCCTCTCGTTTTGGCTATAAAACTGAGCAACAAACACGGGATACCGTGCAAGGATTTATCGACCAAGACTTCCCACTTGATGCGGTGGTATTGGATTTGTATTGGTTTGGTAATGACATTAAAGGTTTTATGGGTAATTTAGACTGGGACAAGCAAACTTTCCCTACGCCGCAGAAGATGATGGCTGACTTTAAAGCCAAAGGGGTTAAGACTATTTTGATCACTGAACCTTTTATCTTATCCACTTCAGATAAGTGGCAAGAAGCGGTCGATAACCAGGTGTTAGCCAAAAATCATGCTGGTGCCCCCAGACGATTTGATTTCTATTTCGGCAATACTGGGCTAGTTGATGTATTTGATAACAACGCCATTGACTGGTTTAACGGCATTTACACGGATTTATTTAAACAAGGTGTCGCTGGTTGGTGGGGGGATTTAGGAGAGCCAGAAGTGCATCCTGCTGACAGTATTCATAATTTCAATGGCTTACAAGTGACTGGCGATGAAATTCATAATGCATATGGGCATATGTGGGCAAAACAGCTTTATGAGAATCAGTTGGCAATTGCCCCTTCGCAGCGCCCATTTATTATGATGCGTTCTGGTTTTATTGGTTCTCAACGTTATGGGATGATCCCTTGGACAGGTGATGTTAGCCGCTCTTGGGATGGCCTAAAACCACAGGTTGAGCTGTCATTACAAATGGGTTTGTTAGGCTTAGGTTATACCCATTCTGATTTAGGCGGTTTTGCTGGTGGCGAAGAGTTTGATCAAGAACTGTATATTCGCTGGTTACAATACGGCGTATTTCAGCCGGTATTTAGACCCCATGGCCAAGATAATATTGCTCCCGAGCCCATTTTCCACGACAAACAAACCAAAGATATTTTGCGCGAGTTTGTAAAACTGCGATATGCAATGCTGCCATATAATTATTCTTTAGCTTACAAAAATAGCCTTACGGGTATGCCACTTATGCGACCGGTGTTTTTTGAAGACTCATCAAATCAAAACTTAATAGATATAAAAGATAGCTATTTTTGGGGTGATGCTTTTTTAGTTAAACCTATCACCGAACCTAATCTCAGTGCTATATCTATGGATTTACCTCAAGGTGTCTGGTTCGACTATTGGACAGATAAAAAGTATCAAGGCAATCAGACTATCCAATTAGCTACACAGCTAGATAGGTTACCTGTGATGGTGCGTGGAGGTTCGTTTATCCCTATGGTAAAGCCTGTGCAATCGACAGACAACTACACCACTCAAGCCTTGAGCTTACACTATTACGCCGACCCGTCTATTAAGTCCTCATCTGGCATTATGTATGATGATGATGGAATTGATCCTAACGCCATAAAAAATAAAACCTTTGAAACACTGATTTTTAAAGGGCTACATAAAAATGGGCAACTCAGTATTAGTCTAAAACGCCAAGGTCAATATCAATCAATGCCAGCTACTCGATCGTTAACCTTGTTGGTTCACAACTGGAATACGTCAGCCAAAGTGATCTTAATCAATCAAAAGCCCATTTATATTGTTGAAGATAAACAAAAATTTGCAGATGCCAGTGAAGCAGGATTTTGGGACAAAAAGAGCAAGGTTATACAGCTTAAGTTAAATTGGTCTGAAGATGTGGAGCTAGAAATAAAATAGGCGCAGTTCACTGTTTAAAGTGAGTGCGCCTATTGTTTAAATGCTTAGTGTTAAGGAGTGGCCTTAGTCTTGAGCACTTTGTTGGATCATATGTATATCCCGTTGTGGGAATGGGATAGTTAAGCCCGCTTCTTCAACTGCAGCTTTAAGAGCTGGGCGTATATCAAAATATAACGACCAATAGTCATCAGTTTTTGCAAAGGCTCTGACTAAAAAGTCAACTGAGCTGGTGCCTAAATCAACTACAGCGACTACGTTGCCTTCGTCTTGTAATACTCTTGGATCCGCTTTAAGTACAGCCTCCATTGCCGCTTTGCCTTTTGCAATGTCATCCGAGTATGAAATACCAATAGATATCTCTACCGCTCTTACATCACTTGCGGTGTAGTTGATGATGTTACCGTTAGCCAAAGGGCCATTAGGTACAATAATGATGCGTTTGTCGAAGGTAATTAAAGTAGTAACAAAAATACCTATATCAGTAACAATACCTTCTAAACCTTGTGCTCCTACGTGGTCACCCACTTTGAATGGGCGAAATATTAACACCATGACACCGCCAGCAAAATTAGACAAACTGCCTTGCAGTGCTAGTCCAACAGCTAAGCCTGCTGCACCTAAAATAGCTATAAATGAGGTGGTTTGAATACCGATCATCGATGCTACGCTGATCACCAATAATATTTTTAGTATCACTTCAAAAATGTTGGTTAGAAATTTTGCTAAGGTTTCGTCTGGTAAACCTTTAACTGCACTACGCCTAACGCCATTACTTAATTTACCAATAACCCACAAACCCACTACCAGTACAACTATAGCGAGTATAAATTGGGTGCCGTATTCCGTGCCTAAGGTAATAGCTTTGTCATAGAAGGTTTGTAATTGTGTTTCAACTGAATCCATGGTCTTTCCTTTTAAATGATAAAAAATTCTAAGTTACTTGGCTCTATTATTAAATTTGAACAAATTTTTTATGGGCTTTTTAATATTGACAGGATTATTCTAGTGAACTTCCGTCAAATCATTGGGGGATTAGACGAAAACGGGCTTACTGTGATAAGTAAGCCCAAACAAGTACTACAAAGTTAACTGACTTAATCCCTGCATCAATTGTTGTTTAATTTTTTGACCTTCATCTGTATCTAGATAAGCTTTAGCACTACTGATTACTTTGGTGATCATCTCAGAACTTAATCCCAAAGCTTCGAATTGTTTTTTCAACTCGTTCATAGCTTTTAACGAATCATTGTAGCTAGCTGCTTTGTCCATTAACCCGCCTAAATCATTTCCAGACGCCATTTCGCTGATATCTGGCACCGCACCCATTAATGAATCAAGACCTGGCAGTGAATCACTTAAACCGCTGAATTGTTCGGCAGAGATGTTTCCTTTGGCATAATTAAAGATTGACGCTAAGCTGCCTGTAGCTTGAGATTCATCGATCCCTACTGATTCGCTTACAGAGCTGATCATATCTGCTACGTTAGGCATAGCCGCTGTTTCTGCTTCCATACCAAACATGTTTTTAATCGAATCAAGCCAACCTTCGGCGTGGCTTTGTGGTGAGAAGGCAAGGGCGGATACAACAATAAGTAAATAAAAGACTTTCATAATAATTTCAACTTGGTTTGTGAATAACAGCGCTAATAATAAACGTTATTATTTAATAACGTTAATTTATTTACTCATTTATTCTGACTTTTTCAAGCTTGCTTGCTTGCTTGCTTGGTTGGTTAGTAGGGCCTATAGCTCGGCAATAGTTATCAAGAATTTTGGTTAGCGAAGTGGAGTTTGATTGCAAGTTGCCCATTATTTACACTTTTATTTGCACTCTGAAAAATCTAGTCGTGAAACAATTCTGTGGCTGGTCACCTTCAGCAAAGTATATAACCTGTCATGGGCGACAGGGTGTATTGAGCAAATTCATTCATATTGACTAAATTAATTCACTGCGCTCACTTTGGTTTAGTTAAAAATCTCTATTTTATCGCCAATTTTAACTCGTCCATCTGCAATCACCCTACAACAAACACCACCTCGCCAATCAGGTGTAAGAGCTTGGGTCAGGCCTTGATGTTGGGCATCCATTCTGGGGCAGGGGTCTGTTTCTCGGGTAATTAATAAAATTAGCTGACCAATTTTGATTTGTTTACCAACCATAGTTGCATCAAAACTTACACCTTCGAGCAACAAATTAGCGCGCCTAACTGTCCAAGGAAGGCTTGTTTCTAATTCAGCACAGGCAAGTTGCCATTGTTCCAGGCTGAGTACTGTTACCTGACGTTTGCCAGGTTTACCTCTAAAATCATCTTCTACGCCTGCAACTTTGCTAACCATAGTCTCAACTTTGGTTTCCATTGGCGCTCTAGATTTAGTTCGAAAAGCGATATCCAATAATTGCATGCAGGCTTCCTTTTAAGCTGTAACAGTATCGAGTTGCACAATTTTATTTTGAATATATTTGAGTCGTAGCCCCAAGGTTACGGCCGCAGTGCTTAGTCCACAGATAAAACCAATCCAAAAACCAGCTGCTGCCATTTGCGGCACTATCCAGTCGGTTAACCCCAATATACATCCAATGGTCATGCCGACTACCCAGTAGGATACAAAACTTAAATAAAACATTGCTGTGGTGTCTTTGTAACCACGCAGTGCTGTTCCTGAGATAACCTGTACTGCGTCTGAAAATTGAAACATAGCGGCAAATAATAAAAGGCTTGATGCTAACTCAATGACTGGTGGATCAATACTGTATAACTTAGCAATAAATTCACTACCAACTACGGTTAAGGTGGCGGTAAAAGCAGCAATGCTAATACCCAAAAAGAAAGCACATTTTGTAGCGATTTTTGCTTGCTCGGGATTTTGCTCACCAAGTAAATGTCCAATTCGAATACTGGTTGCCATACCAATACTCAAGGGGATCATAAACATCAGTGCAGAAAAGTTCAGTGCCACCTGGTGAGATGCCACCACTATTGATCCAAATGGCGCTAATAAAATGGCCACCGCGGCAAACAATGTGACTTCAAATAGAATGGTCATGGCGATAGGCAAACCTAACTTCAAACATTCCAACATATCTTTATAATGGGGACGGTACAGTTTTGCATACAAGTCATACTTCGCTAGTTTTTTGGATTTGAGTGTATATAACCAGGTAGCAATAAACATAGCTACAAACACTAATGCAGTTGCCACTCCACAACCTGCGCCGCCCATTTCTGGCAAGCCAAATTTACCGTAAATAAGCACATAGTTAACAGGAATATTCACCAATAAACCAACACCCATAATCAGCATGCTAGGTTTAGTAATAGATAAGCCTTCGCAGTAGTTTCTGAGCACTTGATACAAGGCAAAAGCAGGCATCGAATACAGAATATAGTGAATGTAATCTGTGGTAATACGACGTAAATCCTCTTCCATCTGGATATATTGCATTAAAGGTTCAAATACAAAGCCAAACAATACCGCTAGGAGGGAAAATGCCAAGGCAAGCCACACCATTTGATGAGTATAGTTTGCGACTTTATCAATCTGTTTTGAACCATTGAAGCGTGAAATAATAGCTGGTAGGGCAAGGGTTATGCCCTGCACAAACACAATAATGGGTAGGGTAAAACCAAAACCTATGGCCACAGCCGCCATATCGGTAGCTGAATAGCGACCAGCCATAATAGTATCCGACACACCCATCAAAGTTTGGGTGATTTGCGCAACCAGCAAAGGCCACGCCAAATGAACAATTGTTTTTAATTCTTTCTTAAATGCCACAAATCCAACTTCTTATTGTTATTGAAAACTAAAAAAAGATATTCCACCACAGAGGACACAAAGCGCTTCGCTACACAGAGAAAAACAAACAATCATTTTTCTTTCCTCTGTGCTCTCTGTGTTCTCTGTGGTTCAAATTCTTTTTGCTTTTTATTCTTAAGGTCTACTGTTTGGCGATAAGCTCGATACTAAAAAGGCTGTATGTTGACGCTTTCACCCACTTGGACATCCTCCGCATCCTGCTCTAAGACCATATAACAATTAGCATTGGCGATGGAGCTCATGATACCCGATCCTTGTTTGCCATTAGGTTTAACCCAGAGCTCACCCTGATCGTCGCGGTAGAATATACCGCGTTGATAATCTGCTCGTCCCGGTCGTTTACGGATAACACAAGCAGCCTTTGCGACAAAATGTGGTTTGGGTAAATATGTTTGGCCACTTAACTTTTGCAATAACGGTGTAACAAGTTGCTCAAATGTCACATAAGAGGATACTGGGTTACCAGGTAATCCGCAAAACCACGCGTTGCCAATTTGTCCGAATGCAAAGGGTTTGCCGGGTTTAATGGCTACTTTCCAAAAATTAATAGCGCCCAGATTATCCAATATTTCTTTAACGTAATCGGCATCACCTACTGATACTCCACCGCAAGACAATACTAAATCACAAAGACTGCCAGCTTGTGCAAAAACGGCGTTGAGATCTATTTTGTTATCTTTGACAATGCCAAAATCAAATAAAGTAACGGGGAAAGAATTTAGCATTGCGCTAAGAGCAAAACGATTACTTTCGTAAATAGCACCATCGATAAGAGGTTTGCCTGGGGGGGTTAATTCATCCCCCGTGGCTATAATACCTACTTTAATCAGACGTATGACCGAAATCTCAGCAATACCTACCGAAGCAATTAATGCAATATAGGCAGGGGTAAGTTTAGTGCCTTTAGTTACTACCACTTGGCCTTGCTGAATGTCTTCACCGGCTTTTCGAACGCTGTTACCCAATTCGGGTATTTGTTTGAAAATAACCGAGTTGTCTTTAACTTCTGTATTTTCTTGCATAACCACTGAATCAGTTCCTTGCGGAATAACAGCACCTGTCATGATCCTGATACATTCTCCAGCCAAAACCTTTTCTTTAAAAGGTTTTCCAGCCAAAGCCGTGCCCACTAATTGTAGTTGGTTAGTATCAGTAAGATCCTCACAGCGCATAGCATAACCGTCCATTGCTGAATTATCATTTGGCGGCACATTAATGCTAGATATCACATCCTCTGCTAATACTCTGCCAAGAGCATCTTCCAGTTCTATTTGCTCACTTTCCATAACTGGAATAATGAGATCTAGCATGTTGGAAATAGCTGATTTTATGGGTAAAAGTCCGGGGCTATCGCAGGTTTCGAGCATAAGTTTTATGTTTATCTGTATTAAAAAATGAATTAATGACTATCGTTAAAAAAACGATAAGAGATCTAAAAGTAAAAATACTGGAGTGTTTACCCCAGTGTTTAGCTTAAAGCATATCGATTACAGTTTTTCGATTTTATAACCTTTAGCTTTTAGTTTTGCTAATACGCTATCAGGGCCAGAAAGATGCAATGCGCCAACCAAAATAAACTCTGTAGGTTGGTCATTTAGCATATCAATAATTTTAGGTAACCAATTGTTGTTACGTGTCACCAACAAGTTTTGATAGATCTCAGGATAATCAGCTTTAAAAGGTGTTATGCCAACCTCGGCCATACCTTGCATATCACCTGAAAACCAAGCGGAATGTAATTTGCCAAACAGCTCTGGCATTTTTTCTATTTCTTTTAGGGTGTATTCAATAATGTCATTAGGATCGTCTCCGCCCATATTAGCTAGAAAGGCTAGTTGTTCGTCGGGGGTTTCTAGCCAAGCTTGTTCTTTTTTTTGGGTTGTAGCCATATTAGAAAAAAACATATCGACACCTTCACTGGTGTATCCCATAGCTTCGAGTTCAATAAAGCTCAATGAAATGGCCAAGAAACTTGGTTTGTAGGAAGCTAAAGCTTGCATGGGTATTTGTCGTGATGATAAATGAATGGCTAGGGCTTTATAGGTCTCTGGTTGCAATACCTTATTGATAGTTGTGCCGTCGCTATACATCATTTTGTTCATCATTTTTTGGGCAAATTCTGGCGAACTAGCTGTCTGCAAATCAGTTTCAAAGACAACTTTATCTGATGCTTTGTAAGCCAAATCATATTCTTTTGCTAAAGGATAATCATTAGGAGTGAGAATATGAATGGTGCCTCCAATATATAGACTGTGTTGTTCGTTAGACACTTTCCATACTGAAGCCGCTTGAATTCCAAGGGTAAATATTAGGCTGGTGCTCAGAGTGAGTGCTTTTATCAAAGTCATTTAGTTACTACTACCTTTTGCATATGGCTAAAACTATTCAGGAGAATAGCCTTGCAGTGTAGCCGACCGCAACAACATTTAGTTGATTTTTGACGCCCCAACTTGGTGCTGATGCATTGAATAAGAGCAATATTTCTAGACGACCTAACACGACTATACTCTAACCGATTGAATTATAAGACTTTAATAGTTGGCATAATTTCTGTATTACCTAGTGCACTAGGCAATGTAAATCATTGCTAAATTTATTTCTCATCTTGTATACAAAAATGTATGCAAGATGACATGGCAAAGAAGCCCACATGTTCCTGAATTGGAATGGTGGGCTTTTTTTTTGCACTCAAGAAAATGCAGAGGTGACTCATGTCGAACTTAAACAATGTACACAACGGGAATAACATGCGAATAGTAGTAGTAGGCAATGGCATGGTGGGTCATCATTTTGTTGATCAACTGATACAAGAAAACAATGCAGACAATGGCACACAATTAGATGTTGTGGTGTTGTCAGCAGAGCCAAGGCTTGCCTATGACCGAGTACATTTATCTGAGTATTTTTCTGGAAAAACCGCTGACGAGTTAGCCTTAACCACACCAGAATATTATCAAGAGCACAACATTAAGTTTGCATTGAATGCCAAGGTTATCAATATCGATAAGTTGGCTAAAACAGTTACTACCGAAGCTGGCGAAGTATTTGAGTATGACAAACTGGTGTTATCTACAGGTTCTTATCCTTTTGTACCGCCTATTCCGGGTAACGATCAGCCTCATTGTTTGGTATATCGTACTATTGAAGATCTCGAAAATATCAGCGCTTCATCTGCAGTCAGTAAAGTCGGTGTGGTAGTAGGTGGTGGTTTATTAGGTTTAGAAGCCGCCAACGCTTTAAAAGAAGCAGGTTTACAAACTCACGTAGTTGAATTTGCCCCGCAGTTAATGGCCGTGCAGGTAGATAACGGTGGTGGCCGGGTATTACGCAATAAAATCGAAGATCTTGGCGTACAAGTACATACTCAAAAAGCCACCCAAAGCATTGAAGCAGGTGAAACTTGTCGCTACAAAATGTGTTTTGCAGATGGTGAAGTATTAGAAACCGACATGATCTTGTTCTCAGCAGGTATTCGTCCACAAGATACATTGGCCCGTGAATTTGATATCGCCATAGGTGAGCGCGGTGGCATAGTGGTGAACGACCAATGCTTAACCAGTGAAGCTGATATCTACGCTATTGGTGAATGTGCATTATGGAATAACTTTATCTTTGGTTTAGTGGCACCTGGTTACACTATGGCCAGAGCTGCAGCTAGCCATATTATTGGTGGTGACGTGACTTTCCAAGGTGCCGATATGAGCACTAAACTAAAATTAATGGGCGTAGAAGTAG
>TARA_R110002153_G_scaffold18021_2_pt1 | contig 24400 bp, 25 predicted proteins | sample TARA_R110002153 | Tara Oceans TARA_R110002153 (sample SAMEA4398193) | marine metagenome | biome: Polar Biome; feature: [SRF] surface water layer (ENVO:00010504); material: water (ENVO:00002006), including particulate matter (ENVO:01000060) such as... | depth 5 m | reverse complement strand
GCAGCTAAAGCGCTGTCAAGACCATCTAAAAATGGAGATGATAGAAGTTGGTGTGAAGCTATATTTATACTGATTTCAAGTTTAATACCATGCTTATTCCATTCAGACAGTTGTTGTAATGCCTGATTAAGTACCCAGTTACCAACTTGAATTTCTAAATTTGTGCCATCAATTACGGGCAAGAAATCCAGTGGTGAAATAAGACCCTCTTCGGGATGCAGCCAACGAATAAGTGCTTCAACTCCAAATACTTCTCCCGTTCGCATATTTACCTTGGGTTGGTAGTACAAACGAAACTCATTGTTTACTAGAGCATTCTGTATTTCATCTAACCGATGGTTTTTTTCTATCAGTTTCAGATCTTCCTCAGCATTAAATAAAGTAACACGGTTTTTCCCGGCTAATTTAGCTTGATACATGGCTTGATCAGCATGGCGTAACAAAGTATCTAGATCAGCCTCATCATTTGGATACAGTGTCACACCAATCGATGCACTGATTTCAAAAGATTGCTCATTAATCACGAAAGGCTGAGCAACTACATTGCAAATCCGTTTTAACGTCTGCTCACATTCTGAAAATGATGCAACATCAGTTAATAACATCGTAAACTCATCGCCACCTTGGCGTGATACCGTATCTTCTCCTCTAATTTGACTTTTAATACGTTTCGCAACTTCAATCAGTAAATGATCGCCCATTTCATGACCGTAGTTATCATTCACTGGTTTGAAATTATCTAGGTCAAGAAAACAGATTGCTACTAAGGTATCAGTGCGTTTGCTATGAGCAACAGCTTGTTGAAAGCGGTCAGCGAACAAAAGGCGGTTAGGCAATTTAGTCAGCACATCATAATGCGCCATCAATTCCATTTTTTCCTGTTGTTGTTTGCTTTTAGTGATATCAGAAAATAAACAAATATAATTAGTCGCATAGCTATCTGCATCTTTTAAGCTAGAAATAGTGAGTATTTCGGCAAAATTGGTGCCGTCTTTCTTACTATTCCATAACTCACCCTGCCAATAGCCTAGCTCAGAAATTGATTGCCACATATCGGCATAAAATTCGGAGCTTTGCCTACCTGAATTAAGCATACGAGGATTATTGCCAAGCGCTTCTTCACGACTATAACCGGTGATAGTCGTAAATGTAGGATTAACATCAATAATAGTACCGTCAGAACTGGTAATCATAATGCCTTCGTGAGCCTCATTGAAAATACGAGAGGCAAGATTATGTTTTACTTCTGCTTCTCTACGCTCTAATTCAATCCCTGCTCTTACTGCCAAACTATTAAGGAGGCTGATTGTTTGAGACATCTCGGTCATGGGTTTATCATCCATCATTGCAAGATTTCCCACGACTTTGCCTTGCTTGTTTTTAAGTGCAGTGCCTAAATAACTTTTTACTTCCAGATTAGATAATAAGTGACTGTCAGGAAATTGGGCTTGAATATTATCAGGATAAAAAAAGACATCTTCTTGGAGCAAATGGTGACAAGGAGTACCTTCTAATCGGTATGAGATATTTGCCAAGTAGTCACCATCCGCCCAAACTGCTAACGTATCCACACAGTCTCTAGTTAAAGGATTAATTCGGCCAATAAACACGTAACGCACATTATGAGTCAGTGCCAATTGACGTATAATACGTCTTGAAAACATCATCACTTTCTTGTGAGCCAGTTTCAGCTAGAGTTCGTAATACATCTTCATTACGTTTGCGTTCACTAATATCTCGAACTGATGAAAAACGGTATGATTTATCTTCGAACTCCATGAAATTTGACACAATTTCTACTGGTACAATAGTGCCATCTTTTCTTTTGTGAGTAGCTTCAAATCGCTGCCAGCCCTTATCTTTCATTTCTTCCCAATAAATTCTCCATTTACCTAAGGTAAATGTAGGGGCGATATCCATAATGGTTAAGGTAAGTAGTTCTTCTTTCGTATAACCTAGGTGATGACAAGCAGCTTCGTTGATGTATTCAATGCATGCGTTTTTATCTATTCGAAAAATGGCATCCTGAGCATGCATCAAGGAGTATTGATTCAACTTTAACCCATGTGCGATTTCTTTCCGCTCAGAAATATCACGAAAAAACCACGCACATCCTAACGGTCTGTCATGTATATCATGCAACATCAAGGAATAACGCTCGAATGTTCTGCCGTCCAGTAATTCAATCTCACACAGGTCGTTTATATCTGAGTTACTATATAGCTCCTTAATCCGTGTAATAAAAGCCTGTTTGTTTTTCACTAGTGTGAGAATAAAATACAAAATAGAGACATTTTCTCTCCCAATTGCCGTACTGGGTTCACTGCCATCCAGAAGTTCATTAGGAATCTGCCACATATCGACAAATTGTTGATTGTGAGAAACAATAATTCCTTCGTTATCGACAACAAGAATTCCATCCGGAGATGTATCGTAAATTGCTTTAGTGAGTAAGTTCTGGAATTGAGTATTAATCATGCATATGTCAGTTTTAAGGTATCGTAATATTAGTATAAGAAATAAGATTTATGAGTAATATTTCATCAATTTGGTCAGATGGATATTAACATATAAAATGTAATGTTATTACGGTGATTTAAGAGGTATTAACTTACAGTAAAAATAACTGGCAATCGCGTGGTTTATGGTTATGTTGTGAAGTTATGAATTCTCCTGGGCTCATTAGAAATCTCATATATACTGGAATGAAACAGCATAATCAGTTTATGTTAATTAGCTTCTGATCCTCGCCTTAGAAGAAGATATTCAATTATTTGGGATATTTCTTTATGAATATTCAATAGGATCAGACTCTATTAATTTCTATTGATTTAGAACCTTATCAATATCTTCCCCAGAATGACGCTCTCGGAGTTGCTCCCACTTTTCACCAAATGAACGGTTAACGATACGCCCACGTTGCACACCTTCACGAAGTCCAATCATTTTTGCCCAACGCACAACGTTAGTATATGTTTCTACTTGTAGAAACTCCGCTGCATCATACAACTTACCTAACACTAAATTGCCATACCAAGTCCAAACTGCCATATCTGCTATTGTGTATTCTTCGCCAGAAACAAAAGTATTTGTTGCTAGTTGTTTGTCCAATACGTCTAACTGACGTTTGACTTCCATCGCAAAACGATTAATGGGGTATTCTTGTTTTTCATCTGCATAAGCATAAAAATGGCCAAAACCACCGCCTAAAAATGGTGCTGCTCCTTGCGCCCAAAATAGCCAATTAAATGTCTGTGTACGTGCAGCTCCATCTTTAGGAAGAAACTGACCAAATTTCTCTGCGAGATGAACAAGGATTGATGCTGATTCAAATACGTTAACGTCTTCATCACCAGACTTATCAAGTAAAGCTGGGATTTTTGAGTTTGGGTTAACCCCTACAAATCCTGACGAAAATTGCTCTGATTCACCGATGTTGATTAGAAAAGCATCGTACTCGGCTTCTTTAATCCCTAACGCAAGTAGCTCTTCCAGAAGAATAGTTACTTTCTGGCCGTTGGGTGTGCCAAGAGAGTAAAGTTGAAGACAATGCTCTCCTACTGGTAACTCTTTTTCGAATCTTGCACCAGATTCAGGACGATTGATATTAGCCCATTGATTATGACCTTTTGTTTCGTTAACCCAAATTTTTGGTGGAATGTATTGATTACTCATCGCGTCCTCATTAATTTAAATTACTGATTCTTAATAATATATATTTTATTTTCAAGTCAGATGATATTTTTTACATATTTGCGCTTAATGCTTCAAACAGCGGCATGGATGTACTGGTTCTTCTAGAAAAGTGACAGCTTTAACTTAGCAAAATTCTTTGCAATTATTATATTTTCGATTAGATTAGTGACCGCGATAGCTTCCACGCCCCTTAGGTTGGCCACGACGGCGGGGCTTAGGATCTGCTTCAAAATTGCCATACTCATCATCATCTGATGAGTGTGCAGGTGCTTTCTTAGTAGGCGCAAATCCTGGGATAATATCACGCTCAAACTTACGGCCAACGAAACGTTCAATAGACTGTAACTGCTTAGATTCATCCTCACTGAACAATGAAATCGCTAAACCAGTCGTGCCAGCACGACCGGTACGACCAATGCGATGCACATAGTCTTCTGGTACATAGGGAAGATCAAAGTTAACTACGCAAGGTAGTTGATTGACATCAATGCCCCGAGCAGCAATATCAGTGGCGACCAATACGATCACATTCCCATTTCTAAAATCTTCTAAGGCATGTGTGCGTGCATGTTGGGTTCTACTCGCATGGATTGATTCGGCACTAATACCGGCGTTTTCTAGCTGCGATACCAAATTATCCGCACCCTGCTTGGTACGACTAAAGACCAATACTTGATGCCACTTATTCCTTTTAATCAAGTGAATCAACAACTCACTCTTACGCGTTTTATCTACGGGATGAATTTTCTGCTTAACCGTATCGACAGTGCTGTTCGGGGCAGCCACTTCAATCAAAACTGGATTATTTAGCATTCCTTTAGCAAGCGATTTAATTGCTTTTGAAAACGTAGCTGAAAACATCAAGGTTTGACGTTTGATAGGCAGTAGCATTTGGATGCTCAGAATATCGTCGATAAATCCCAAATCCAACATCCGATCAGCCTCATCCAAGACCACTATCTCAAGCTGAGCAAAGCTAATCGCCTGTTGATTATAAAGATCAATCAAACGACCAGGGGTCGCAACAAGTACATCCAAACCACTTAGCAGCTGCGCTATCTGCGGCTCAATCCTGACACCACCAAACACGGCCGCAGAACGAATATTCATATGGCGGCTGTAGTTTTGGATGCTTGCAGCAACCTGAGCGGCAAGCTCGCGGGTAGGCGTAATAACTAACGCACGTACACATTGAGCCTGCGGAATAGAACCTCCAGACAATAGTTGCACCATAGGCAGTGTAAAGCCAGCCGTTTTGCCCGTGCCCGTGTGTGCCATCGCCATAACATCACGCTGACTAAGCACAGCAGGAATCGCTTCAACTTGTATCAATGATGGCATTGTATAACCTTGTTCTGCAACGGTTTTCAATAACTCGTCACACAAGCCTAAAGAGCCAAATGACATAGACAAACATTCCTTGGATTGATTAAGATTTTCTATAGTGAAATTACGTAGTAGCTCATTGTAATTCAATCAAGGGTTTAGAGCTATTTGAATGGGTCTATGTTGATTATATTTTACGTGTTAAGGGCTATGGCGTAATGCTAAAACATCAATGAGTAATAAAACCTACTCAGACTAAAAACCTAACTGACCACTGTAAAACATGTACACAATATTCTCTTTAGATGTTAAAAGCGGCCATTAGTCTGACCATCACCTCTGCATGCAACGTAGATTGACTCACTCCGACTTACTCTTGTATATATGTTATTTCATATATATAATTATCAGCATATATTATGTAAAGGCAATACTGACTATAAACGCCATTTGTTACTCACTGTATAGAAAAGTGAACGCGATGTTCATTAAAATCTGTTGCTAAACATAAATCAGAACATATGTTTTTCCACCTATGAGAATCTCGCCATGAAGCTATTATTCCTTTGTACCCATAACGCTTGTCGTAGCATTATTGCCGAAAGCTTAGCAAAGCAGATTGGTGGTGATATTTGGAAAGTTGAGAGTGCTGGCAGCGCACCTGCTGGGCATGTACACCCTTTCACCCTCGCCACACTAAAAACACGACTTCTTCCAACGGATGATCTTCACAGTAAAAGCTGGGAGGACGTTCAGCATTTTCAACCAGACATCGTGATTACCGTATGCGATCAAGCGGCAGGTGAATCCTGTCTTGTTTGGTTTGGTCAAGCCATCAAAGGCCACTGGGGACTACCTGACCCGACAAAACGAGAGAACTTTTCAACTAAAGAGATACTAATGGCACACGTTATTTTAACTTTAGATAATCATCTGAGCCTATTGGCTGAGGCGATTAAATCTGGGGTAGATAGATCACAAATATCTACCATTTTGAAGCAATTATCGGAGGAGCAGTAAACGGGGATTTTTGAACGTTACTTGTCATTATGGGTCGCTTTATGCATTGCAATTGGCGTTGGGCTGGGCAACCTCGTTCCGGAGCCATTTGTGTTTATCGCTACTTTGGAGTGGGCGCATGTAAATTTAATGGTCGCAGTACTAATCTGGATTATGATTTATCCCATGATGGTGCAGATAGATTTTTCAGCGATTAAGGATGTAGGCAAAAAGCCTAAAGGCCTCATATTAACATTAGTCATTAATTGGCTTATTAAGCCTTTTACCATGGCCGCTTTGGGATGGCTGTTTTTTAGAGTGGTGTTCGTCGACTTTGTCGATCCACAAAGTGCGGGAGAATACATCGCGGGCATGATCTTATTGGGCGTCGCCCCTTGTACAGCCATGGTTTTTGTTTGGAGTCAGCTCACTAAAGGCGATCCTAACTATACGCTGGTTCAGGTCTCTGTAAACGACTTAATTATGATTGTTGCATTTGCTCCGATTGCCGCTTTCCTTCTTGGTGTCAGTGATATCAACGTACCATGGGAAACGCTATTATTGTCTGTTGTGCTTTATGTACTCTTGCCATTAATCGCGGGGATAATGACAAGACATTATCTACAGAAACAGCAAAGTGAGATTCGGATAGGGTCGTTTTTAGCAAAGGCAAAACCATGGTCGGCTATTGGTTTATTAGGTACGGTAATACTTTTATTTGGTTTTCAAGCCGAGACCATTTTGGCACAGCCTCAAACCATTGTATTAATCGCTATTCCACTATTGATTCAAACCTACGGTATTTTCGCTATAGCTTATGGCGCAGCTAAGCTAATGAAGCTACCCTATAATATTGCCGCTCCAGCATGCATGATTGCTACGTCTAATTTTTTTGAATTAGCAGTTGCCGTGGCCATTTCTCTATTTGGTCTTCATTCTGGTGCTGCTTTAGCAACAGTTGTCGGCGTACTAGTAGAAGTACCCGTCATGCTAAGTTTAGTCTGGTTTGCAAATCGTACTAGCCATTGGTTTAGCGACTCGTGAGCTTTAATTTTCAAATTGGCTATCGGAAATGATAAACAGCTAATCAACTCTGAAACTATACCCACATAACATTAACAAAAAAATTAAAATAATAAGGAATAATAATGTCTCATCCATACGATGTATTAACATTAGAAAACGGTATAAACTTTATATTTACACCTTGTCCAGGTACCAAAGATGAAGATCTTAAAGCTTCCTTAATGACATTAAAAAAGGCTGGCGCAAGCGCTGTAGTGAGTCTTCTGACAGATGCAGAAATCAAGACATTGGACGTTGCAGACTTAGGACAAGAAATCGCTAATCAAGATATGACTTGGTATCAATTACCTATCGAAGATGATTGTGCGCCAAAGGAAGCATTCTTTGAGACGTTTACTGATGCTAAGCCTCAGCTATTGGCGCTTATGACTTCGGGGCAAACTATCGCCATTCATTGCCGAGGCGGTTCTGGTAGAACAGGTCTAATGGCTGCTATTTTATTACTAGAAAGTGGCCGTGATTGGGATGACGTCGTAGAACAGATACAGGCTATTCGACCGAAGGCGTTAACTCACCCCGTACATATTAACTTTATTGAGACACAGTATTCTATTTAAGATGTTGATGTCTTTATTTTTTACCCATAAAGCTGACTGATACGTCAAACCAGAGATCTAATGACTAGGAATTTCATTTATTCAACACAAGCTAAAAATAAGTAGGCTCTGCCATAGTTTAGTCATAGCTCAATCTGATTACTTAAGGACAACAGCTTTTTTTATTTTCAGGTCGCCCATGCATACCACATAGTCGTTCAATGTTTTGGCTAATAAACGAGTAATTACTGTCTAACGTTGTAGCCAAAACGGAGCTTGCCCAAGTCGGTAAGCTTGGGTTAATTCGATAAAATACCCACTGCCCTTGTCGTCTATCAAGTAAAAGCTCACATTTTTTCAGTTGCGCCAAATGTCTCGATATTTTCGGTTGAATTTCATCCAGTGCTTCAGTCAGCTCACAAACGCAGAGTTCCCCTTCCTTTTGAATCAACAAGAGACATCGTAAACGCGTCTCATCAGACAGGCATTTATAAAAACTTACTGGCGTAACCATTAAATACCTCGTTGGTTTTCTCTAGTACAAACATGCTCATCCTGTTCTTCAACTCTCTAACACTACTATATATGATTAAGCCTCATTTACGTTTTATTCAGGCATAACGATCATGACTCACCTTCAGTGACCTGGCATTTCGTTTTTGTCATATTATTTTTTGATAACTCAAGATGTTATCTGTAATAGAGCTTCAAAGGCAATAGCGGATAAGATTTTTCTGCTTCTGTTTATACCTGAAATAATAATATTTATAAATTCAGAAAGTTAATGAGCTAACTTTCTAGCAGTAAGTTCAAATAAATAATTACAATATATGGGTTTTCATATATATGTAATAATGTATATGTATAGTTATCAATGTTGTAAAAAGTTAGCTGATTGAAAAATAAATCATTCTTACTAACCCGTAATAATAAACAGCTTATGACAGAGGAAAAACAATGAATAAATTAATTAAAACAATTATCTATATGGGCGTTACCCTAGTTTCACTAAGCCTCACAGCCTGCGAATCAGACAATTATTCAACTGAAATCACGCAAGATTTTAATGAGTGGCCTGAAATAGTTATTTCAGGCTCAACGTTCGCATCCCCTTTCTTCAAGAAAGTGCTGGAAATTTATAGTGAAGAACATCAAGGTACTAAGTTCTCATACCACTCTATTGGCAGTGGTGCAGGTATTGAGCAATTTATTGAAGGCCTAGCAGATATCGGTACCACTGACGCACCAATCAATAAAAAGGAGTCTGCTCATTTAAATGAGGCTTTCGAAGAGATTATCGTCACATCAGGTATGATAAGTATTGCTTATCACATAGATGATCTTAATGGCACACTCAAGCTGCCAAGAGATGTCTATGCCGATATCTTCCTTGGAAAAATCAATAAATGGAACGATCCACGTATTGAAGCAGCCAACCCTAATATTAAGTTGCCAGCAAGTGCTATACAGGTTATTGCTCGTTCTGATAGTAGTGGTACTACCTTTGCCTTCACAAATCATCTATCTACTATAAGCCCTGCATGGAAAAGCGCATTCGGTGCAGCTAAATCAATAGACTGGCCAGGAACAACAATGGTAGCAAAAGGAAATGAAGGTGTATCTCAAAGGCTCCTCATAACAAAAAATAGTATCGGTTACGTTGAGTTCGGGTTTGCACAGCGTCTTGGTTTAAACGTCGCACGCATCGAGAACAAAAATAGAAAATTTGTACTGCCGAACAATGAAACTGGTCATGCAAGCCTCGTTGATGAGTTTCATCCAGAAGCCGCTGAAGTTGTTTCATCTATTGCCGATCCACTGGGTGATTCCGCCTATCCAATTGTGGCGTATACTTGGGTATTAATACATAAAGAATATAAAGATACAGGTAAAACAGAAGAAATAAAAGACCTAGTTAAGTGGATTCTTAACGAAGGACAAGCATTGGCAAAACCGCTCCATTATCTTCCTTTGTCTCCAAGTATTATTCAGACAGAACAATCAAAATTAGGAAACTAACGATTGCTCAGACTATCTAGGTACTTCAACTGATACATAACATAGAGCAAATTTGCGTTGTACGTTATGAAAATGTAAATATCGAGGTACTGCAATTCAGAATGATTGAAATAAATATGATTATTCAATCATATTGTTAAAACGTCGCAATATTTTTATTTCATCGAGAAGATCAAGAGCCAATGCAGCACCAGCCAGATTAACATCTAGATCACGTTGCAGCCGAATAGCAGTTTTCACCCTCAACACACTATTTCTGGTAAATTGCCAATGAATATGGCTTGATTGAAATTTCAGCGGCTCAATAATACCCTGCTCAACCATTGTTAAAACGTGTTCGGCTGCTAAATCACAACATTTACACAACTCAACCAAGGATACAATCTGATCGTCACTTACAACCACACCAGCCACTAACGCTATTATGTCATCACTCATTTTCTATACCCCCAGTTTGGTTCGTGGATTAAAATTTGAGGATTCTTGTTGCAAAGCTTCGTACAAAGATTTTTCCTTATCACTAATATGATCAGGTAATACAATTTCTAAAATCACATAAAAATCACCTGGTGTTTTACTAGGAACACCTCGGCCTTTCAAACGCATACGCTTACCACTAGATGATTTTTCTGGAATTTTGAGTTCAACATTGCCTGCAGGTGTAGGTACTGTCACCTTACACCCCAGCATAGCTTCCCATGGTGTGATAGGTAATTTAAGAGACACGTCATACCCCTTCACTTGGTAATGTGAATGTGGATTGAATTCAATTTCTAGATATAAATCACCATGCTCTCCCCCACCAATTCCTGGACTACCTTGTCCTTGTAAACGAATGTTTTGTCCCTGTCTGACACCTTTGGGAATTTTTATATTTAGAGTTCGCTCTTTTAGCTGGGGTCGTCCTTCATTATTCAATACCGTGGTTCTTAATGTCAGACTACGCGAAGCACCATTATAAGCATCTTCAAGATCAATAAAGACCTTGGCATGACTATCCTCTCCCCGACCTTGATATGAGGAGCCTTGCCCCCGAGATCCAGCACCATATTGTTGGCTCGACTGTCCAAAGAGATTTTCAAAAAACTCGCTGAAATCTGAATTACCAGCAGAATTTCCAGTTGGACCACCATGAAACTCAAAACCAGCATCCCAATCAGGGGGCGGCTGAAACCCACTTTGCCCTGCTTTCCAATCGGTACCTAATTGATCATAAGCTGCGCGCTTTTCAGGATTTTTTAGTACTTCATAGGCTTCACCAACTTCCTTGAATCGTTCCTCAGCATCCTTTTCCTTGCTGACATCTGGATGATATTTACGGGCTAACTTACGGTAAGTACGTTTGATATCATCTTGTGAGGCATCTTTAGCTACGCCCATGACGTTATAATAATCTTTATACTCCACATTCGTTCCTACTGTATTTATTAACGTGAATGGCAATATCGGCTTGTTGATATTGTTCTAGCTGATTAATACATTCTCAACTACTTCATAATTTCGAGTGGCAATAGCAAACAGAACAACACATGCATTATCACTCTCTGGTGTTAAATACCCTACTGCCTACTTCAGGTCCTCTTGCTCTAACCTAGATACTTTTTTTGACCTTATTATGTCTATGTATCGCAGCATGACATCTAGTCGACCAATTATTTCAGCCCAGTCTGTATCTTCATCTTTCATATATTTCAAAAATATAGCTTGCGAAGTATCCCACAAAACTACTTTGGGTCATTCTCACCGCTTGATAAATAGTTATTTAGTTTGGCATTTCCATCATATACCTCTTTTAAACATACCTTGCTCAAGAAACTAAATAACATCAATAGTCAGCCATAGAACGTTTAAGTTAACAGTTGCGCGGCATACCGTCTATTATGGTGGAATGCATTGTTAGGCCATTGATTTAAACGCCGAATCAAGTTTTTTACAAGACAATTATAACTGCGACAAGCACTCCTCCACCCAATGCAACAAAACTATATTTTTTGTGTTCTTGTTCAGCTTTTGGTAATAGATGCGTTGCACCAACATAAATTAACGCACCAGCTGATAAGGATAATAAAGCACCTAGCATTGGTTTATCAATTTCGCTTATAAGTGGGTATGAAACAAGCATTCCAATAGGCGTGGTTAGTGCTGCTGCAAAAAAGGAAAGGACCATAGCCTTTTTCTCACTGAATCCTCCTTGTATTAATAATAGATAGGTAATAATACCTTCTGGAAAATACTCACGGTAAAAGCAATAGAGTAGATGAATCCATCGATAAATGAGTGAAAGCCAATACCTATCATTGGAACAAGCCCAATACCATATTTCTCTTTTTCAGGATTCTTTTGACATACCAATACAGTAAGAAAGCGATTAAGAAAATGTAACCCAAAATATCCAACTAAGAAATAAATAGCAGCATTAGGGTTCATTGATAATGATTTAGGAATTATGTAAAGAAAAGAGGCCGAGATGAGAACACCTGCAGCGAAACACATAAAGTATGTAGTGTTGCGCTGACCCTAACTGACATATTTATGTATTCTATATATGCCTATTGAAGTAACAATTGCTGCCAAAGAACTAGTAGCAAGAGCCGTCCAAAATGTATTTTCCATTTTAAAATCCTATTTAAAGCGTTGTCCTCTACCCTTTCCTTTTCCTCCACTTTCTTTAGCACCGTCTCTTTCAACGCAACGCTGAAAAGCGGGAAGATGATTTTCTTTTGATGCTCTTTGTAGCTTTTTTATTACATCCTGAACATCAGGGGTAGTCTATTGTTAAATCAAGTAACCTGTCATACATCTCCGCATTTTCAATTTCATCTTTCACTCCTAAGTGACATGCATCAAGAATAGACTCGGGAGTTTCTATACGTGACTCCCAATCATCACTGGGTATTGCAACATCGTATTTAGCAAACAAAGGCAACAAGGCATCAATATGAGGGCCTTCGGCTTCAACGATGTTAATGAATGGCCGTATTTCACCAAATTTACTAATTACTGCACGGTATGTAGCGCGCGCCTTATACTCATCATTGATTGCCTCTATAAGCGCATTGTTTAAATCTTCTGACATCACTTCCTCCCCAGAAGCGTTGATGAAATTATTTTCCGGCTTAATGGTATATTTAACGTATCCATTGGCGTATTGAATAAATAAAACAAGAATGAGATCTGTTTATGATTCTTTGTTGAGTCTCTATAATTACAAGAATTTATTGTTTAATCAATATCTTAAGCACTAACCAGTGATATTCTCGACACTTAGATTGAAGACATTTATATAACTTGCATAAAAAAAGCCCCGATACTTTCATATCGAGGCTTTAATTAATTACTATCGTCATGCTTATTAGGCATTAACGCATTCGTTTAACTTAGTGAATAGCAATATACTTAAGTTCACCCGACATCATGTCTGGCACGATTAAGAATTTGCCATCTGATGATACTGTCATATCAGCAGATGATTTCATATCTTCTGCAATAAGTTGCGGTGTCGCTTTAGGCTCCATTAATTGCCATACTTTGCCGTTTTTCCAATCACTAATATATAGAAATCCGAAGGTATCTCTAACAATACCATCAGCTAAGCCAAAACCTTCATTTAACTGTATTACATCGGACGTTTGAGTATTCACTCTGTATAAACCGCCTTTACCATAATCAACAACTAGCAGTTGATTTATCCCATCAAGTAACAGTCCATTAGGTCGTGTGACCAAGGTATGACTACCAAGCATTTCGGTTATTTTATTAGCCGTATTGATTTTATAGATGCCAGCATCAACGCCCTTTTCATCACCGCTATCTGACACATAAAGATTACCTTGTCCATCAATCTCAATATCGTTTAAAAATACTGGTTTTGTTGGGAAGTCTTTAGTATCGGCTACCGTAGTCACCTTACCTGTCATGTCTACTTTTACGACTTTATTAACATCAGCAATGTACAAATTGCCGTTCCAATAGTCCATTCCTTTTGGATCGTTCAAGCCTGTAGCTAAAACTTCACGTGTACCATCGGTATTGATAATGGTAACTTGTCCATCGCCATCTTTACCGAACTCACCAATTTCAGTAACAAAAACACGCCCATCTGGCATCGAAACTACAGATTCAGGTAATGCAAAAGATGACAGTGTTTTTGATGAATGTGCTGTTGATGATGTAGGTGTACTTTCATTAGTGCCATAACTTACACGGTAAATTACGCCGTTGTAATCATCAGAAACTAATAATGAGCCATCGGTTAATTGTAATACATCTGTTGGGCGACCCCATGCTTCACCATTATTTAACCAACCATCAATAAATACTTCTTTTCCTGTGGCATGATGTTGTTCATCAAATGTCACTCTCATTAATTGATAACCAACGGGTGATGTTCTGTTCCATGAGCCATGTTGAGCGACAATTGCATCGCCTTTATAACTTTCTGGAAACATTGAGCCTGTATAAAATTTAAATCCTAAGTTAGCGGTGTGAGCCTGAAACTCGACAACAGGAAACTCAACGTTAGCAGGTGCTTTTTTATCTTTCCAATCTGGGTGTTGAGAATGACCACCGGCATAAAATGGAAAACCAAAATGAAGACCTTGTTTTGGAGCAAAGTTAAATTCTCCTGCAGGATTATCATCGCCCAACATGTCTGTGTTGTTATCGGTGAAAAAAAGCGCGCCTGTTTCTGGCTGAAAATCCATACCCACTGAGTTTCTGATGCCGCTTGCATAAATTTCCGCATCACTGCCATCAGGGTTCATTCTCATAATTGAACCTTCGTATCCTGATATGTCGCAAATATTACATGGCGAACCTACTGTAATATATAGTTTATTATCAGGACCAAAAGCAATATAACGCCAACCATGATGTGCTTTATCCGGTAAATCGTCATAAATTACTTCACGCATTTGTTTAAAAGGCAGATTAAGATCAAAGCCTGGCGCTGAATACATTGTTATTCGATGTTGTTCTGCAACGTATAAATTACCTTGATGCATGGCGACACCATTACCTACTTTTAGATCATCAAGGATGGTAACAACCTCATCTGCATGACGGTCTTTATCTTTATCAACAACGGCGTAGACATTTTCACCACGGGTACCAACATACACTGTGCCTGTCGATTGACCCAAAGTCATTTGTCTGGCGTTAGGCACTTCGGCGTACACCTCAACCTTAAAACCCTCGGGCACATTTAATTTATGCAGATTTTTTTCAGCCGAGGCACGATCTGCCATCACAGATGAACTTGCTGCTATTACACCCAGCGCCACGATGCTTTTTAAAGCCAGTTTGTTTGTTTTCATACTTTCTCCTGATTTAAAGATTTGTAATTTCTAGTCTAATACTTTAATTTTCAATTATTTAATAGTAATGCTTCATCATTTGACTAGATGACAACACTTGTTATTTGTTTGTTAAATACATTGATAATTGTCTAACCATTATTAATTCAAACGCAGTGCAAAACTTAAAAGCACACGTTTGCCACGTACAATTTTTGTGACACTATGTTCATAAAGATCTGGGCGAAATAGAATAATACGATTGAAAAGAGAAAATATGACCCCTTCTGTCTCGAAAATCCCACCTTGTTTAGGTTCGACTAATACGAAATTTAGTTTGTAAAGTCGTCCGCTACTCACCATGTCAAGATGTCGAGAGACAAAGTGGCCTTCAGAGTAAGTGACTAAATTGATCGCAAACCTTTGTGTATATAAAAAGGTACGATTAATAATACTTGTCATGATGCTATAGCCTTGTTTAAATATGGAAACAGTTTGAGTACACGAACAAGTTAATTAAAGACTCATTCGTGCACGCTTTTTCCTTTAATTAATCTTCCCACTTCCTTGATTCAAAAGCTTTATCTACATCTGTATGAAATAGGTGATTAGTGAAATTACTCATTGTTTTTACAGCCATGGCTGTGACAATATCCAGCATGTTTCGTTCAGAATAGCCTGCAGTCAAAAATGCTTTAACATCAGCTTGAGTAGGTAATCCTCGGCTGTCATGCATGGCTTTAGTAAACGTATGCAATGATGATAGCTTGCTATCTGGAATGGCTAGGTCATCACGAATTGCATCCGTTACTTCTGTTGGTACATTCGACATCTTATCTGCGATCAATGAATGAGCCGCCATACAGTATGAACAACCATTTTCTCTACTAATAGTCAGAAAAACGACTTCTTGTTCGACCGGTGTAAAGTCGGCGTTCTCACGAAACTGATCATATGTATATAAATAAGATTCTAATAATCCCGGCGCTGTAGCCATATTTCGATACATATTAGGGATAAATCCCAAGTTCTTTTTAGCCTTTACTAAAGTTTCATGACTATCATCAATCACAGGATTTAATATCATTTTATATTCAGATTTCATACTTTACCTCTTTTAAACAGGACTTAATAAATAGTCCAAAAATATACAAATAAATTCACTAATGAACTGATCGGTCCATATTGTGGTAAAAAATTATTTCAATGCATTAAGCAATATTTGAGTTACTCGATGCAGCTGTTCGTAGTTGGCTCCGGCTTTAACCATTGTTCGTAGGCCGCTAATACCCACCACGAAATAAGCACTTAAATCATCAAGATCAGACTTTTCTGACAAATCGCCTTCCAAGATGGCTTTTTCTAACGCCTTCTTGATAGTGATGCGTACGGCGTTAAAACCACGCTCTATCGTTGCAGTAATAAGAGGATCTTTAACGCCTAATTCATTGGCCGTATTGACTAAGAGACAACCTTTACGCTCGCTATTATTTGCTTCTTGAATCACTGATTCGAGCAACTGTTCAATAAACATTAGTCCAGAGGTCGAGGATTTAAGTAATTCTGAGAGCGTTTTGTTGAAAGTAGCTTGGTAATTATCGAGGCAGCGGATAAACAAGTTTTCTTTATTACCAAAGCTTTGATAAAGGCTACTTTTAGAGATCCTCATACTATCAAGTAAGTTTTGTAATGATGTCGCCGTATAGCCGCCACGCCAAAATTGTTGCATTGCTTGCTCTATAGCTTTCTCGGTATTAAATTGTCGTGGTCTTCCAATATTCATGCTGCTTATTCTATACCGATCGGCATAAAAGTCAATGTATTTTTGAATTGTGGTTGGTAATAAGACTTTTCGTCAACGATAATCCGTTGTTTTATGGAGGACTATTTCTTGCTACCAGTAAGATGTATCACCAAAGTATTAGAAAGATCGTCGATAAAAGACCTTATTTGGGAGCGAGTAGACGTGAGTAAAGTTGTAGTCATTATTTGAAATCCCGTAAACGTTAACGAGCAAACATTTTAAAAAAAGCATGTTATAAAAAACATTCTATTGATCGACAAGCATAATCAATAACAAAAACACTTTGTTGCTAGAAATAGTATTAATTGTAAATTTTGTTGTAGAGAGTGAAATTAATGCGCTCTGTTTTCAGCGGTAGACCATTACTTATCAGGAAAACGCTGACAATAAAGCCCCTTACGGGGTCTTTATTGTTGCCTAGTCAGTTGATTAATATCGAACATAAGAAAGAGTATTTGTTCTAATAATTTAATAACGACACAATCAAAACTGAACACTTAAGGCTTTCTACTATAGTGTTTATTCCAATCAATATTATTATCATATACATTACTAATAAATAAGAATAAAATTCTGCATTAACACTGAAGAGTTACCGTAAAAATTATTTCAATAGTTAGATGGGCTCAATGTATTTCATTTTTACAGCAATATCCCGACTAACTGAAATAACCATCGCTACACTTGTTGCATTCTTTCTAGGCTATGTTTTCTATTTTCTAAAGGAGAATTGATATGATAAGTTCTAAACTGCTCTTCAGGTTCACTTTATTAAGTGATCTGATGGCATGCTTTTAAACCGACTGATTCCAGTAATAAGCACACCTAATGATTTAGATTTTTTTATTAAACGTTAGCATAAAAGCAACACATAATACTTGCCCTACTCTTTACACTGACCAAAAAGGAGTACCAAAATGTTAGAAACTATCGCAATCTTATTAATTGTTCTTTGGGCACTAGGTTTGGTTTCCTCCGTGACCCTTGGTGGATTTATCCATCTTCTACTTGTTTTAGCAATCATCGTTGTTCTGATTAGAGTTATACAGGGTCGCAGGATATAACTAACCCTATATAGTCTACTCCTAAATAATATTACCGCTACTCATTAGCTAACCAAAGGAAAAACATGAAAAAACTAACTACATTGATAAAAATATTCAGCATGATCTCAGTGATGATTTTTGCAGTCGCGGCCTGTGACTCTGATGATGGAGCAATGGAAAAAGCTGGGTCACAAATAGATAATGCAACAACAGATTTAGGCAATAAAGTCGAAGATGCTTGTGAAGATGTAAAAGAAGGCTTAAACGCTAAAGATCCAAACTGTTAAATCTATCTTTCTGAGTCGTAACTAACACACTGAGTAGCCTTTATTTTATAGAGGCTACTCTAATTCGCTTTCACGGCCATATATGACCCTCGATATCATGTAACGTATATAGTTTCTGGGCGTCAATGACTTTTGGAACTCAAGACCAAACTTGGTTAATGAGCCGATTTCATGAGACATACTTATCAGTTCTAATCACTGACTGTAATGCATTACCAAACTTCTTCAGTGTTAATTTAGTGTTACCTTTGCATTTATGATTAATGATTTTTTTTCATAACCCTTTATTTAATTAGCCCCCTAATCATTGCCGTGATTATCTGGTAGTCTAGTGTAGAATGTCTGATTTGTGCTTTGAATTGCCATGCGTCCACGGTGGGTTTTAATACGTTAATTATTGTCGTTAATACACTGATAATTATGAAATATATAACTACATAACGAGTCGCTAAGAACAAAATTTAACCTTTGAGGTTAACGCTCATCATTTGTATTCTTGGGTGTAATGCTCAGAAAACGAGTGATTGTGCTGACCAATAATACAATCAGAAAAATATAATTATAGTAATTAGGAAATAGTATGAAACTCAATATCAATGGAAAAACTCACAACGTAGACTTACCAACAGATACGCCGATCTTATGGACATTGAGAGATGAACTAGGGATGACGGGCACTAAGTTTGGTTGTGGTAAAGCACTATGTGGCGCCTGTACCGTGATGCTTGATGGTACTCCTATACGTTCTTGTAGTACGCCGATCAGTTTTGCTGAAAATAAAATGATCACTACAATCGAAGCTATCTCTGAGCAAAAGGTAGGCCAAGCGGTTCAAAAAGCATGGCTTGATATCGCCGTCCCACAATGCGGTTATTGTCAATCAGGGCAAATTGTCTCGGCAACTGCATTACTTCGTGATAACCCCAAACCAAGTGATAAAGATATCGATAATTTTATGAGTGGCAATATCTGTCGCTGTGGCACCTACACCCGTATTCGTGAAGCAATTAAAGTAGCGGCGAAAAGCTTGGAGGCAACAGCATGATTAAAACTAACGCTAGTTTAGCTGAACAAATAAGTAATATTAGCCGCCGAGATTTCATTCGCGGTTTTGCATTAACGGGGTTGGTACTTGCCGTTGGAATGCCTCCTGCATTATGGGCTGATGATAAACCAAAATATGGTCGTGATGGCATGCCCAATGGTTGGGTGGATAATCCATTGGTATTTGTTTCTATAGCTGAAGATGGCACTGTAACGATCGTTGCCCATCGTTCTGAAATGGGCCAAGGCGTTCGCACCAGTTTGCCAATGGTTGTTGCTGATGAAATGGAAGCTGATTGGAGCCGCGTTAAAGTAGTGCAAGCCGATGGCGATGAAAAAAAATTCGGTAATCAGAATACCGATGCTTCTCGCAGTACGAAACATTTCTTTATGCCAATGCGAAATGTGGGTGCTGCAGCACGGATGATGCTTGAAACTGCCGCCGCTGCAATGTGGAAAGTTCCTGTCTCAGAGGTTAAAGCCGTATTTCATGAAATTCACCATGAGGCAACGGGGCGTATTCTTACTTATGGCGAAGTAGCTCAAGCAGCGGCTAAATTAGCGGTACCAGAACGTTCTACACTTGTACATAAATCCCCCGACGCGTTTCGCTACATTGGCAAGCAAAGTAACAAGTTGATCGATGGTGCAGACATCGTTGAAGGCAAAGCCGAATATGGGATGGATATCAGACGTGATGGTATGGTCTACGCTGTAGTGGCTCATCCTCCTGCTTATGGCGATACGCTAACGTCATACGATGATAGTGAGACGTTGAAAGTGCCAGGTGTAATTAAGACGTTAACGCTTGATAGCACCCCTCCCCCAGCTGTTTTTAATCCTTTGGGCGGTGTTGTTGTAGTTGCGACGAATACGTGGGCAGCTATCAAAGGTCGAGAAAAACTCAAAATCAAATGGAAATCAGGCCCTAATGCGGGTTACGTGACAGAAACATTTCGAAAAGAAATGGAAAAATCAGCCAATAGCCAAGGTGGCAAGGTATTAAGAAGTGTAGGTGATGCCTACAAAACATTAGCGGCAACTGAAAATAAACTACAAGCCTCATATTACATCCCACATCTAGCTCAAGCGCCTATGGAACCACCGGTTGCCACAGCGCACTATCAAGATAATTTTTGTGAATTGTGGGCTCCTACTCAAAACGCACAAGCCGGTGTCGATACCGTGGCACATTGGCTGGGCTTTAAACCAGAGCAAGTGAAAGTTCATGTGACCTTATTAGGTGGTGGCTTTGGTCGAAAATCAAAACCTGACTATATGGCTGAAGCCGCATTAGTGTCTAAAGCATTAGGAGGCAAGCCAGTCAAACTAACATGGACACGTGAAGACGATATTCAACATTCTTATTTTCACACCGTATCTATCGAACATCTTGAAGCCGCATTTGATGATAATAAACGTGCTTCAGTCTGGTTACATCGTACCGTTGCGCCATCGATTTCTTCAACATTTGATGCAAGCTCAGTACATCAAATGCCGCTGGAACTAGGAATGGGTGTCGTCAATGTGCCCTTTGATGTACCCAATATTCAACTTGAGAATCCTGCCGCGTCACCACACACGCGTATCGGTTGGTATCGATCAGTAGCCAATATTCCACATGCCTTCGGGGTTCAGTCATTTATCGCTGAAATGGCAAATCATGTTGGCAGAGATCATAAAGAATTTCTCCTTGAATTGATTGGTAAAGATAGAAAAATCGATCCTAAAACATTACGTGATGAATGGAATTATGGTGAATCACCAGATGATTACCCTCTCAATACAGGCCGGATGCGTGGTGTAATCGAACATGTCACTAATAAGGCCGATTGGGGCAAGAAAATGGCGGCTAATACTGGCCAAGGTCTAGCGACACATTATAGCTTCTCAACCTATGTCGCTACCGTTGTTGAAGTGGCGATTGTCGGTGATGGAGAAGTGACCGTGCCACGTATTGATGTAGCCATCGATTGCGGCCCACAAGTTAATCCGGAGCGCATTCGATCTCAAATTGAAGGTGCCTGCGTGATGGGCGTCAGTCTTGCTTTGTTTAGTGAAATCAGTTTTACCAATGGTGTTACTGATCAAAATAACTTTGATGGCTATGAAGTCGCAAGAATGAATAATGGGCCGATGGAGATTCATGTCCATATTATCCCTACGACTGATTATGATGCACCATTAGGTGGTGTTGGTGAACCTGGTATGCCGCCTATTGCCCCTGCTGTTTGCAATGCTATTTTTGCGGCAACAGGCAAACGTATCCGCTCATTACCTGTTCGTTATCAATTGGAGTCATAGATGTTAAGCACAGACATTACTGTACTCAAACAAGTACAACAATGGCTGGCTGAGGGATATTCGGTCTGGCTGACCACGGTGCTGAAAACCTATGGTTCCAGTCCCCGTCAGCCAGGTGCTATGTGTGCCATTCGTGATGATGGTGCCTTAGTGGGCTCAGTTTCCGGCGGCTGTATAGAAGATGATCTCAAGGACAAAGCGCTGGCAGGTTTGTTAGCAGATGATGAAATTGTTTTTTTAAGCTATGGCGATTCGATCAATGATCGTGATCGTTTTCGTCTTCCTTGCGGTGGCAGCTTGCGATTGGCAGTAGAAAAAGTCACGGAATCAGACTGGCTGGTAAACGTACTAGATGCAATCGAACATCGTCAGCAAGTGAAACGTCGACTGCAATTAGGCAACCGACAAAGTATTGTCGAAGCTGCAAGCAGTCTTGATAAGACAATAGTGGAAAATCCACAAGAGATTGCATTTGTTTATGGTCCCCGTGCCCGCTTGTTATTGATTGGCGCTGGTGAAACCTCAAGCTATCTTGCAAAAATGGCATCCGCACTGGATTACCAAGTATTGATTGCCGAACCGCGTGAGGATATGCAGTTGACTTGGCTTCCTGAAGACGGTGAATTGCTGGCGATGATGCCAGATGATGCGGTTATTAAAATCGAACCGGATCGTTATACCAGTATTATTACGCTAACGCATGACCCAAAACTAGATGATATGGCCCTACTTGAAGCATTGAAATCAGAAGCCTTTTATATCGGTGCTCTAGGATCAAAACGAACAAATGCTAAACGACGGGAAAGATTGGCGATGTTTGACCTAACACCAAATCAGATTGCTCGACTTCACGGTCCGGTTGGGCTGGATATTGGCAGCAAAACACCTGCTGAAATAGCCGTTGCTATTCTAGCCGAACTGATTGAGCTTAAACATGCTTCTAGCCAACAACAAGGGTATCAAGCTGATATCCGAATTGTTAGTAACGGTTGAAAATATCTGGAAAAATGATCAGCCCGATAATACTGGCGGCTGGACAATCACAACGTTTTGGTAGTGATAAGTTGCTGCACAGTTTGCAATACCATGACGTTGATAAGCCGATGATATTGCATAGTTTAAAACCATGGCTAGACGTATTTGATCTAATTAATATTGTGGTTAGAGCTGATAATCATGCCTTAATCAAAATGTTAGAGAATAGTGAGTTTGCTTCACGGCTCACTCTTATCATGGCCGCCAACGCCGCGATGGGAATGAGCGCCTCTTTAATGGCCGGTATCGAAGCAAACAAAGAAGCAGACGGTTGGTTAATTGGCCTCGCCGATATGCCATTTATTCAAAGCTCGGTAATCATGAACTCCTTAGAGTCACTTAGGACTGGCGCAGATATCACCCTACCTGTTTTTGATAATCAACGAGGTCATCCGGTCGGCTTTGCTTCACGTTTCAGATCACCACTACTAGCATTGAGCGGTGATAAAGGTGCGAAGGAAATCATTGCTTCCTCGCCAGACAAAATTACCTTTATTGATAGTCCCGACAGTGGTATCTGGCGTGATATAGATACCCGCAAAAATCTAGTAAACTAATTATTCATAAAAGTTTACTGATAGTGATGACCTCACCTTGGCTTTACTCCGCAGATATGTAACTTAAACCTAATCTCTCCAAAATCTAATAACTCAGTACAATTTTTCTTCAATAAGATCCTTAATTTAACATTAGAGTGGTTTGATTAATGAACGTCCTACTTAGAAAACTAAGCGTTCACTGCTATATTGCAATGAATTAATATTATCAATATTTCTTGGAGTAACATTCAAATCTCACCCATACTTTAATTTAAGTAAGTAAACATTAAAATAAAAAAACAAACATTCAACACTAAAAGTAGTATTCTAATTAAATAATTAGTTAAGTTTGGAGTAATCAATGGCACTGAGTGATGTAATTAAAGATGCACGAATTAGAAATAATATTAAGCAAGACGATGCAGCTCTACTGATGGACGTAACCGTTCAAACATACAGTAAATGGGAAAATGGAATAACAGAGCCAAAAGCCAGTCAAGTAGCACAATTAAGCGAGCTCTTAAATGTTTCTACACAAATGATATGCTGCGGTAAAGAAAATGAAAAACTCGCCATGGTGGACTTCATAAGAATAGTTTCAAAGCTGGCTAAAGATCTAAGTCAGTTTGAATTAATTGAAACTATCTGGCGTAACGTCGAGGATGACACAACATTTATTGAGGGGTTAAAACAACTTAATAGTGAAGATAAATATGAAGCGGTCATTACCATGAAAAAAATTAAACATGAATAAACTGCTGAGTTAAAGTTAAAGTTAAAATATATATTTATTTAAGCCTACCTAACTTTAAATATTGAGCTATCAAGCTAATATAAATAACAGTTAATACTTATTTTTATTTAACGGCTTTCCTTTGCTATTATTACCCTCAGATTTTAAATTTTGACAGGATAATAATGAAGCAGATGATTAAGTCGTTCATCTATATAAAACTCAAGACTTAACGCTACAATGAACATATAAGTTTCTGTATAAACGATTATTACTATTCTGCTGTATTAAATCATCACCAATGGTTATTAGGATTTATTCAACTCAGTTGTAACAATTCAATTTTTAGCATATCTTCTTTATAAGGCTGGTTACTCTTGACTAGTTCTTCATTTTTTAAATATAGGAATTCACCATGACTATTCCCTCTAAAAAATCAACCATCGCATTAGCTGCGAGCGCTGCATTAACTGCAAGTTTAGTCTTATCGCCCTCTCTTGTTACTGCTGATACAAACCCTTTTGCAACTACTGAATTATCAAGTGGCTACATGCAAGTTGCTGAAGGTAAATGTGGTAGCGAAATGAAAGCAGGACAAGAAGCTAAATGTGGTAGCGAAATGAAAGCAGGACAAGAAGCAAAATGTGGTAGT
>TARA_R110002153_G_scaffold89582_3_pt1 | contig 24407 bp, 37 predicted proteins | sample TARA_R110002153 | Tara Oceans TARA_R110002153 (sample SAMEA4398193) | marine metagenome | biome: Polar Biome; feature: [SRF] surface water layer (ENVO:00010504); material: water (ENVO:00002006), including particulate matter (ENVO:01000060) such as... | depth 5 m | reverse complement strand
GACGACCTGATGATTACAAATCAACTGCTCTACCAACTGAGCTAAGGTGGCGTTAATCATTATAGTAAATTCAACCACATAAAAAGGAATACAGCAAAACACATACTGAATACTCCTATTATTACCTTGTCGACTGTCGTAAGAGAGCCACGGTCGTTATTCCTTTGATTTATAGATTTTTTCATTATTTTTTATACTTGTAATATACGCAAATCATTACTATAACGAATATACCACTAAAGATATAATTCAGACATAGCCAATAATCAAAGCCAAACTTTAACACAGCATATCCTAACGCTGCAGCATAACCGATTATAGACATAAAGCATAGACCTATACTAACATCTTCAACTGATTTTGTTCGAATAGACTTTATTATTTGTGGCCAAAAACATCCGATAAAACAGACGTTATATATTATTCCTAAACTATTTTCCACCAATGTATTCATATATTTCTTTCCAATTATTAACTCGAGTGACTTCATTAAAATCCCCTTGATTATATATATGATCGATAAGAAAGGTATTTAATCCCATCTCGACACCAAGCTCGGCATTTTCTGCCTTATCCTCAACCCATACAAAGTCAGAGTCTTCGTATCGTTTAAGAGCTTCATCTTTATCTTCACCACATGGCAAGCACACAACTCGCTCAAATATACCTTTACCGAAAATGCGATCGAGGTTTTGCTCACGGAGCTTGATTGCCCAAGGGTCATCGCTCATTGATGTAATGCAGTGAAAGACAGCACCTTGTTCTTCGTGTAACTTTCGAACATACTTTACAGCATCTCGTAGAGGTGGAAGAAATCCAACAGCAGCAGATTCGCAAAAGGTTTTACATAGTTCTCGTGAGTCTTCACGGTCAATTCCATAGTGCACATCCATCGCGTACGCAGTAGAATCTACGGGACGATAGCCTTTTCGGTGCATCCACCAGTGGTAACTTTGAGCCCAATTTAAAAGGACTCCATCGCAGTCTGTTAATATAATCATTGTATAAATTTGTTCATTGCGGCACTCATTGTTATCATTGACTTTTGAAAATCATCGTGCCATGTCTGATCTTCTTTATTAATATTTTGTAGAGTTCCAAGCAATTTAAAACAAGCTTCATTTAAATCATCTAATGGATCAATTGGAGGTGGTGGTGGATTTCTCTTTGTGTTCATTTAACTTTAGAAAGGTTTTTCTTTTTTATATATTCCATATTACGAGCGCCATTGCCAGTTTTGACAAGGACTTCGTCGTTATCCATTACACGCACTACATGTCCACACGCAATCATTTCGTTATCTTCCCATTGGACGTAATCGTCTTCTTTTAGTTCTTCTTCCATAGTTTAAAATTTCTTCATTACAGAACGAGAGCCTTGCCTCGTCGTGTAGTACTTTTCGTTTCTACTCCAACTATCATTTGTAAATAGTTGAAGCTCTCCACCTGTTTTATGTGAGTACACCATAACACCACGTCTGTTTCTTTCGATTACACGAGGTGTTGGACTATCTAATCCTAAGACTTTTCGTAAATTAGAGTCTAACTGCATTTTCCATTTCCATTGCGATTCGTACGATAATAAGCCATAGTGAAGCTTCGTCAATATCGTTCTTGTAAACAACCGAACGATTCTTTTTTATAAAATGTTTAAGGTCTTTGTTCCAATCTAATTCATTCCAATTATGTGGAATCTGCTCTGTCAAAACGATGCTTGACGCTGAACGTACATATTTGTTGTAAGTAGTATCTTTAATAATCATTTTAATCAGCGTTTGCGTACATTGCCATTTCTTCTAGTTCTTTATCTACTTCAGACTCTGCAATAGATGTAAAGAGATAATCTGCATTCATGGCGTATTTGTCACAGGCTTCTGCACGAGACATAGGCCCGATTTCTTTATTGCCTGAGTAAAGTACGTATGTCCTATTCTTAGGGTCGTAATCTATAATTAATGGTTCCATAATTTAATTTTTATTATTTAATAATTCTACGATATATTCTCACAGTTGTCAAGGTGATTCTTAAGGTCTGCCAAATCTTGAAAAGTCGCCCATTCCATCATAATCAGAATCAGGCAACTCGTTTACTTTACTTTTTGGAATTGCAAGTTTAGTTGAATACCTTTTCTGTACAGGTTTACTAAACATATATTTTAAAAGTCTTATCATACTACTTCTACTTGTTCTACTGACCGCAGCTGAACATCTGCTCGAGTGGAGAAAAAAGTCTTGTGTTGAAGGTTTGCGTAGTAGTCCAATGCCTGACCACGATCCACGTCGTTGCATACGCCAGTTCGGGCATCGGTGAGTTGGAATATGTTGCCATATCCTTTGTAGTCGATGATGTAGTTTATTAGGTTTTCCATAGTTTAAGCGGGGATTGAGATTACCAAGCCATAGTAAAACATGGCTCCAAATAGTGCTCCCATTAAGGAGGCGATGAGTGTGTCTAGTATTGTTTTTTTCATATTTTTAATTTATTTGGAATAAACATAAGCGTCAACTCGCGATGCGTGTTTGAGAAGAATAGTCTGATACCCGCGAGTAGCGCGCCAGTGCCATGGATCAGAAGCTTTATAGTAATCACGATTTGGGTTGTTTTTACCCAATCGCCCTTTGAGGCATAACCTTTGATTAGTACCCTTTAGGGCTTGTCGAAGGTTAGCAATGATATCTAAATCATTGGAGTCCTTGTGGTCAAATGTGCCAACATAGGAAGTGGAGTCGCGGTGTTTTTTATTATTAATCATAATCAATCTTATAATAATATTATACCACATATTGACATATTTGTCAACAAGTATATGTCGTTCTACTCTAACGACTTATAAAACTTATCTCGCTTATCTAACAAAATCGGGGCCCAATCGTCTCTTTTTTCGACAAAAATGAGCGGTTTTGACTCATTTTCAACGGTCATTGCTATGACTAATTGAGTGATTGGTATCTTAGTTCTTTCCTCGAACATGATAGAATAAGCCGCAGCTTGCATAAAATAGCCTTCACACATTTTTCGAGTCTTAACTCTACGTGATGTTTTAAAGTCAACTATGGATAGTTTACCATCAAACTCTGCAACTAAATCAACTCTACCTGCAAGCTTTAAATAATGAGAATACAACGGACATTCTTGAAGTACTATCTTACCGAGATGCTCGTCAAGTACTTTTTTAAGTGGATTCCACATAGCAAGAATGTGTGGCATCTCGTCTTCTTTTAAATAATCAGGCTTATTGTTTATATAGTCTTCAGCAATGTTATGTATTCTAGTACCTTGACCTGCAGCCTTTCTTGATATACGATTTGCTTCTTCTGCTCCAACTCTTTTTCTCCAAGCCATAATTGCAGCTTTTGAAAAGTATCCAAGCATTGTAGTAATAGACGGATAAGACATACCATCTGGTGTCTTATATACTCTACCCTTTTCTGTTGTTTCTGCTACTAAGTCGTAGCCTAATTCTATTGGTTCGTGTGTAAACATTATTTAAGTCTTATTGTAGATTTCTTTGGGTCGGAGCCTTTGTGAATTTTAGCAAGTCTATCATTCCACCCATTACCTGCTTTATTACCTGCATTACTTCGAGTTGTTTCGTAATTCATATTACACGTATTAATAAGATATGTCCAATCTTTACCGTGTTTTTTTAATTCTTTTTCTTTGTTGTCGTACGAGCAAAAGACTTCTTTTACTTCACCCGTTTTTTGATTTTGTATATCGTATGTTGGCATAATTAGAACCATTTAGGTTGAGAACGTTTTGTCCAAACCATTTTAAATCTTGCTTGTTTTGTTTTGTAGAATTTTCTGTAACTTTCAATAGGGTCATCTGACACACACTCGGGATTAGAACCCATAGCTAATTTGAATTTAGTCCTATTAGAACTTGGCATATTATTAGGTATCGGTATTAGATAATTGTTGAGTTCTGCAGAAGCGTGCGTTTTTCCATATCTATATGTATACTCATCTAATAGTGCGTTAAATAAACGATAGTGCCATTGATAGTTGTATTTTGACTCCATTGTCCAAATAGTACAAGGATGTCTAGCATGGACTGCTTTGTATAAATGAATTTCTCTGTCATCAGGTAATACCCAATAGTTTTGTATTGTCTTTCCTGTTGAGGAACGTCTTTTTTCTACTTTACCATCGAGAATGCGATGGGCTGTTGAAAGCATTTGACCAGATTCGACAATCATCTTAACAACATGTTTATCACAATGTTGTCTCGCTGCTGTAATGGGATTATTATCTAATGCAAAGATGTTCATTTAGTTTGAAAATCAGCTGCAGCTTCAACAAGCATCGAACATCTTTTCACAATTAAATAGTTAAGTATTTTGTTATTTGGTTTTTCTTTTTGCTCGTTGAATTGCTTAACGATGTCATCAGCAATTTCTTGTGGAGTATATGCCAAATCGATTAGCTTTTGATTACGTACAAAGTTTCTGTTCTCTTCGTCACTCATATTCAAATCAAGTTCCCAACGACATTCGTACCAATCTTCGATCTTCTTTTTTCTCATAGGTGTTTGACGGATACCTTCAACAAAAACATCATCGCCACTAAGAACATTTGGCACACCATCACTTGTATCACCCTTACAAATATGTTCGAATAGATATTTTTGTGGGTCTTCAACAGTAATGAAATCGCGTTTCATTGGACTGAATTGTTTTACATTCTTGAATTTATGAAGTTGCAAGAAGTCTTTGTCTGGTGATATAATTAAAACAGGTTCGTCTTTTCCAAAGTCTTGTGTTTCCTTTGTAAGAACACCGATTACATCGTCAGCTTCTGCACTCTCTGCATATATTACGGGATACGGCATATGCTCTTCTAGCTCTTCACGAACCATATTAATTAGACGAAAGAACTCTTTCCAATCAAGCGGTGATTCTTCTCGTGTTGTCTTTCGCTTCGCTTTGTAATTTTTAAAGTAGTCTTTGCGCCAAGAATGAGCATCACAAGCAATTACCATCTTACCGAACTTATCACGATGCTGAACATTATAACGACGAATCGTATTCAAAATCATGTGTCGAATTAAGCCCTCTTGAATTTCTTCGGGTCTGTCTTGCGAGAAAATTGCAGCAACTGCAATACCTGAGTAGTCTAGTAGTATCATAAGTATAATACTATATTATTTTAAAGTATTGTCAACCCTTAAAAACATGCTTTCTATGGATTTTACAACCGATAAATGCATTATAGTATTTTTCTGGTTTAAGTAAAGCGTCAGTCTCAAATTGTATTTTTGCTTCGTAATAGCTCATTTCACCTAGAGCTTTACATAAACGAAGAATACGTCGTTCAAATCTATCTTTGCCAGATTCTTCAACAAGAGTTTTTACCTGTTCGCTAGAACCGTAATAGTCTTGCCAATCAGATTCTTTTACTGACCGCCTTCGTCTTTTACGGCCCTTGAGAGGCGGTTTTGAAACTTTGCTCCAAAACCTTTTTTTGCCAATATAGAGCATTTTTGTTTGTTTGTCATATATCTCATAGACGAAACCAACATTATCTGCAATAGCCTCTGTCGTAAACTCTTCTTCATTGTATAACCACACTAGTTATTTATAGATCAAATTCGCTCTGGTCTCGTGGTATCCAAGAGCCATCAGCAATCCTTTTCTCTTTTAACTCTTCGTATGATTTTTCTTTAGTACCACCATCATATGCCCAACCGTATCCACGGTTAATCATATCTTCTTGAATAGATACCTCTTGGCCTTCTTTATATAACCATCCTAGCATTCTACCATACTTACCATCTTTTTCTGTTCTGATAATAATATCACCATCAAGTTGCTCCGTGAGATATGTAGCTGCTTCTTTTCCAAGCTTCTTTTCATACAAATCTCGTGTACGAGACTCGGGTGTGTCAATTCCTGCTACCCGAACTCGCTCTTTCTTTGTAAGTCCAAATCCTAAGTCGACTAATATGTCAACAGTATCTCCGTCAACGACTCGTACTATTTCTTTTACTTTATACGTATACATTATTCTTCTTCTTGTTCTTGTTCTGGCTCATCGCCAATATCTGTAGAACCACAGAACGGGCAATAAAGAGGTAGTTCATCAGCATCTGATTCGTTTCTTCCGATAACGTATTCAGTGCCACATCTATAACAATAATTGGTTTCTCTTATCATGCTTCGCAGGAGCTACAGTTTAAAATATTACGGGAGAGTTCTTGAGAGGGGTTAGTACCTCTGTGATAGTATAATGTTTTCACACCTTGCTCCCATGCAAATATAAGAAGCTGATTAACATCTTTTACGGGAGTGGATGGGTGAACCATAATGTTAACACTTTGTGCTTGGTCAATATATTTTTGACGTATTGATGTTTGGATAATAACTTCTTTTTGAGATATCTCTCCAAACGTTTTAAATACATCTTTTTCGTGTTCTGTTAAAAATTCAAGGTGTTGTACAGAACCGCCATTTACAAGAATAGACTTCCATGTTTCATTGGTGTCTTTACCGTGGTGCAATAGCACTTCTTTTAAATGTGGATTTTTGTATGTAAATTTACCTTTAGCTAAATCTTTTACAAAGTAATTAGAATTAAGTGGTTCAATCGAAGGTGAGACCTGACCGAGAATAAACGAGCTTGATGTAGTAGGCGCAATAGCCATTGTGGTTACGTTTCTTCGACCATACCCTTCAAGCAATTTTGGTTCACCGAACGCATCAGCTAAACATCTTGATGCGTAATGTGACTCATTCTTAATAAAAGTCCATATCTCAGATGTTAGTTGTTTTGCTTCAAATGATTCAAAAGAAATTGATTTAGACTGTAGATACGAATGCCAGCCTAGTACTCCAATTCCTAAAGCTCTTTGTCTTTTTGCAAAGTTTCTTGCTGGTTGCAAGTAAGGAACGCCTGTAGTCTTTCGAATAAACTCTGTCATTACAGCATCTAAGAAAGCAGTAAGTACTTGAACTGCATCAGTGTCTTTCCATTCGTCAAAATGTAATAGATTCATTGACGACAGATTACAAACAAAGGATTCGTCATTACTTGAATGCAGCGCAATCTCTGAGCAAAGATTAGACGCATGTATTTTCAATTCGTTATCTTGGTATGCATCAGGTGCATTATTATTTATTGCATCTTCAAAGAAAATGTAAGGATAACCACTTTCGAATCTTTTCTGAATTACTTTACCCCAAATCTTTCTTTTATCTTTATCACCATCAATCATGTCTGACATCCACTGATCGCTTATAGTAACACCGATAGACATGTTTTGAATAGGGTGGCCATCACCTCTTATCTGAAGAAACTCGAGTATATCATCGTGGTCAATAGGCAAATACGCTGCAAACGAACCGCGCCGAACGTTTGATTGTGAAACAACATTTGTTACCGTTTCAAACAACTCCATGAAATGTACGGGCCCGTTTGATTTACCACCCGCAGATATTTCAGCACCTCGAGGTCGTATGTCTCCAAAGTAACCAGATGTTCCGCCGCCCATCTTTGTCATCATTCCAACTTCAGCTTGCTTAGTTAGAATTGCTTCCATCGTATCATCAACGTAAGAACCAAAGCAAGAAATAGGTAGGCCTCGTTCTAAACCGTAGTTAGCCCAAATAGGTGAGGATAGTGAAAACCACCCTTTGCTCATGTAATCTTCGAACTTATCTGCAAAGTCCTTTTGATTTAGCTCTTTACCTGCGGAGTCAGCAATTTCACGGATACGCGTTTCTGCAGACTGACCTTCTAACAAATAACCTCTTTCGAGGAATGTACGAGAATCCTCGTTCAACCAATAATAATTTTCCATAATATATCTATACCTTTAAAATAGGTCGTCTTCACCGTATGATTTGTCTTTCTTTGAGTATTCTGTTGGGCGTTTATAGAAAAAGTCTGTAGCAGTATTACCTAGTACGTCTTCATCAAACCAAACAGTTTTTTCTATTAAAGATTCGTCAACGTCATCAAAGACTTTTTCGAATCCAATTTGTGTTAAAGAATCGTTCAATCGATTCTTAATAAAGTTCTTTAATATATCTGTTGAAAGATATTCACTCTCGTATCCATTTAATGTCCATTCAATTATATTTGCTTCTGCTTTGAAAGCTTGTAGACACGAGCTACGAATACGTTCTGTTAATTCGTCATCAAATAATTCGGGGTGCTCTTCTCTTATTACATTTACTAATTTAATACCAACAAGAGCATGAAGCATTTCTTCTTTAGATGTATATGCTACCTGCTGAGCAGTATCTTTCAGCATGTTTCTAAAGCGGTTAAAGTAATTGATAGTATAGAATTGTGCAAACAGTGAAACATTCTCTACATATAAAGTAAACAAAATGAGTGAGTAAAGATATTGTTTCTTATCGTCTTTGTAGCACTTTTTTAAATGTTTACGAAGATACTTGATTCTATCTTGAATCATAGGTATAGACATGTTTTCTTCAAACACATCTTCGAGGTCAAGTACTTTAAGCAATCTCTCATAAGCATTGTTATGAATTACTTCTACATTAGCCATTACAAATCCTAAGTCTGTAATTGACGGATGCGGTAAGTTCTGTCCAAGGTTAGCCCAAAAGGTTTTGACAGCTACTTCTATCTGACCTATGGCAGAAAGAGAACGTTTAACCATTTCTCTTTCTTGGTCATTAAGATTTACTTTAAAATCTTGTACATCTGACTGAAAGTTAAATTCCTTATCAGTCCAAAATCCATTGTGCATTGCAGAGATGTACTCTTCTGTCCACGGATAGTTATCAGGCTTGCGCGTTATCTGTTCTTCGAAAATCATAAAGACTATTATATACTGTTAGAGGGTTATTGTAAAACAAAATAAAGAGATATTTTCTCTTTATTCGTTTGATGCTTTACGGCGAATTGCACGTAGAGCACCGGTTTCTGAGTTTCTCAGAACGATAAGTGACCCGCTGTTTTTCTTTGCGTAGTCGTATATAGCCTTTTGATTTTCGTCTTGAATATTCAAGTATTTTGACCATCTTTCGAACTTGTTGCGTCCAGTAGCAAATTTATTAAATACTTCTGAAGGCACATCAAAGTCCTTATACTTTTTTCTTTTTATTGGTGGAGCCATCGGTTTATCATGAACCGCAACTGCACCACTGGTCATTTGTTCTTTTTTTGGCGTCATGTAATAATATCGTTCTGAGTAATATATATACTTTGCTTGGTTTTGACATGATGCGCTTTAAAGATTGGTACATTACAAAAATGTCCAATAGGATTATGCTCTTCAACCACAACTTCAGTATCTGCTTTTGCAAGAGGTTCACCTGTTTTAAGAGGTAGGTCTCTTACCAGAAAATATTTATTTGCCTGTATTGCTCCGTCTTCATTTAAAAATAAACCTTTGCACTCGTGCAATTCAAGGTAACCTTCTATTTCTAATTTTTCGCAGATAACCTCGTCTGTTAAATTCGTATGTTCTTTTATTAAGAATAACGCGGTTGCATAACTTGCCAATTTAGTCTTACCAAATGGAAGTTTATTTAAAAGTCTTTTTATATTATATACTAAACGATGAAACGAAGTATAAGCTCCTTTTTCTTCTGATCCTTGAGGCTTCTTTAGCTTCTTGCCATCTTTATCTACAATACCAAGTTCAAACGCTGTAGTATCTTCCCACTTAGTTGTAAGAAGACGTAAGAATCTTAATGCATAGAAAAAATCTGCTCCTCTGAGTAAACTCATGTCTCTTTTAATTTTTTAGCGATGTAAAGGTCTGTATAAACGTTGTTTTTTTCGCCTAGTGGTAATAAATTTAAATACAGTAAAATTGTTTTTATTATACTCCAATGCTTATTGTCAATTCTATAAAATATCATTCGATTCGCTGCTCGTATTTCAAAGACATTGAATATAATAATAATATGATTTAAAAGCAATCTTAACTGAATTACTCCGGTATCGTCGTACTTTCGGAGTAAACGATTAATATACTTAAATCTCGCGAGGTCTTCTTTAAAATCTTCGACTGTTAAACAAGCTGGGTTGTTATAAGACTGTGCTGCAAAGATTTCAAAGTTTTCATTATTTAGTTCAGCAAACATAAGTCTATTTATTCTGCAGACTTAGCCTGTTGTCCTAGAATAAACAAATGAAAGTCCGCGGTATCTTTTTTATAAGGATTTTTTCCGCCTTTATATCCTGCTTTATAAGCTTTATTTTTTTCTGCCTCTTTACTTAATTTGTCATTTCCAAATAATTTAGATAGCATTGAATCTACTTCATTTTTTTTTACTTTAAGATCGCCGCCCTTAACAAATTTAGCAGGGTCTAATGCTTCTGTAGTAGCCTTTGATATTGCTTTGCGTCTTTTATGCAGATACTTATCAGAGCTATCTACGTCACCATCGTTATCAATATCTTTATCTTTGCGATCGTCAAAATCCTTTGCTGCAGATTTCTTATTTACTGGATCGAGTTTCTTTTCATCCAATTCGTCGTAAGCTTCTTTAAATCCTTTAATTTTTGTTTTTACAAGTTTACCTTTGTCTTCTTTGTTAGGGTCTAATTTACTACCAGCAAATACTTCAACGTCATCAATCTTTACGCCTTTAGCACCCTGTCCTTTTGGTACCTTTGGCTTAGGTGCACCCTTAGCTAACTTTTGGTCTTCTTGCTCAGGGTCGTTAACAGCTTGACCCTTATGAAGGTCAGCGAATTCTTTATCACGTTTATTGGTTTTACCTAGGCCTTCACTGAGGACTTTTAAAATATTTTCTTGTAAATTCATAATACTATTTATCTGTTTTAGCTTTTCTAACTTGTTTTAATCTTTCGATTTCTTTTTTTCTCATGGCAGGAATCATTCTCTTTGCCAATTTCTGCATTAAAGTCTTTTTCTTTTCTACTCTCTTATCTATATTCACTCTTGCTTGAAAGGGCAAATCACTATAGCTTTTACCTTTTAGAAACAATTGGCGCATATACTCTCTAGCAGCTTTATTTGCTCGTGATTGTATTTTTTCTACACCAGCCTTTTTCTTCATCGCGATCTTTCTTTTCCGTGCGATCTTTGGTGCAAGGCGTTTCATAAGAATACCTCTTTTGCGGCGTTGTATAGGCGTAAGAGGTGCTTCTAAAATGTTGAATACTCTTTCAATTAAATTCATAATTGTATATTAAATAACATAAACAATCCAGCAACTGCACCAGTAATTAGCGCACCAGCTACTATCCAGCCGAACTTTACTATAGTTGCAATAGTTGATCTTGCTTCTCCAAGAATACACTCTGCTAAACGTAGACGTTCTTCAATATCGTCAAACTTCACGTGAAGGTCATCTATTGACTGCCATGTAGTTATAGTTTTTTCTTCAAGAGAATGTATTTTCTCTTCAGCCCGAGCTAGTGATATAATAGCTTCTGCCATTTTATCAATCTTTTCTTCGATTCTATCGAGTCTAGTTCTGTCGTCTCCGTTCATATTAGTTATCTACTTTGGCTCCGGCTCTCCATTGAAAACACGACCAATATCGCGCTTTCCATTTAGGACCTGGGTTATCACAGTTATGTCTTGCTCTAAAATTCTTTCTTCTACCAGGGTCGTCTCTTTTGATACTCATGTTTGGGTCACCAAATCGAACTACTACGACAGTACCCTTTTCGTTTTTTACGTAAACTTTAAATTTTTTATTAGCATTTTCAGAAGTACGTATAGGGTCGTTCAGCTTTACCTTCTTGCCCTGGTATTCAGCTTCTTCAATCGTGTGATATCCACACGAAGTATATTCCTTAAACGATTGCATTAGCTATTGCCTAAGTATTTTTTATATTCCTTTTGAATCATCGAAGGTGACCATGTTAAATCAACACCAGCTTCAATAATAAATGCATTGTCTTTTGATCCAACCGCGACTTCTACCATTCTTTGGAGTCTTAGCGCATCTAAATCTACATCTTCGAGTTCTAGGCCTTTAGGTCTCTTAGAACCTTTTTTAGCATAATATATCTTAGTAGGATTGTTTGTTACAAAGATCAATTCACCATCAGCATCTAAACCAGCTGCTGTAGCATTGTTAGAGCCTTTAGCATTTAGGTCATTTAATACTCCAAGTTTAACAGCTCCAGGTCTGACCTTTGAAATAATGGGTTTAAGGGAGTGTTTCTTAATGAGTTTTCCTTGTTTCTTTTCGTCTCCTTTGGTTGCGAGCCATTTTTGCTCGAGAGATTTGAATGGTGCTGCTTCTTGTAGTTCTGATTCAGTTTCTTTATTTTCATGTATTTCAGTAGATTCGCCGATTGTATCAACCTCAGGCTGTTGTTTGATATAACGAACGATAGGCTTTTCATTTGGAACAATCATGCTGAGACCATCTTTATCAATGCTTGTATCCCATGAACTGAATTTATTTCTCAGTTTCTTCTTAAGTCTTAATGCAGCTGGCTTAGTTAAAGCTTTAACTACAACACGGCGTCCATCTTTCACACCTATGTTTTCTTCAATATCAGTAGATTCTTTAGCCATTACTTTCTGAGCAATTTTTACAAGATTTCCAATATTGTCTTTTTCCATTTTCTTTTTGATTGTACTACTAACCTTATCATAAATCTGACTGATAAAAGATGCTGTCTGCATATCGATCATCTTTCCGCCGATCTTAGATGCTTGCTTATTTGCAACAATTGCTTTGACTTGAGCAATCACAGAACCTTTGGCTTCTTCTAGATTAATAGATTCCTTAACTTTTTTGATTCTAACGTATTTCTTTTGAATAACATTGCGTTTCCAATCCTTCTTATTAAAGTTTCTAAAGTTTTTAACTTCATCATATTCATCATAAGTCAGTTCATTTGCCTTTTCAAAGTCCATGTTTCTTGACTCACCTAATACCGCATCTACACTACCACCTGGGATTAGTGCGGGATTGCCTTTCATTTGCTTAATCCCTTTCTTAATAGCTTCGGCTGAGTTGCGGGCTTTAACATCAACTGTCTGGCCCTTAAAGAGTTTACCAGCTTTCTTAGTAATAGTTACTGTCCAAAATTTGATTGCTTCTTCGAGCTCTACATCTTCCTTAAAAAAGTTTACAACTTGCATGGTGAGTTTTTGTTTTTCTTTACCAAGCTTATCTACTGTTTTAGCATCACCCTTTTTAATGGCAGCATCGATTTTTACGTCAACTTTATCCATTTCTTTATAGATGCTATTCAATCTTTTTTTCTCTTTTGGTGACATATCATCGGCATAAAATCCTTCTTCAAGCTCGGTTTCTTCTTTAAATTGTGGCACTGACTTAGTAACATAAGTAATTCCTTGAGCCAATTGCTTAATGTCTTTTTCAGGTACTTGAATAAATTTCGTACCATAATTAATCTGTAGACCAGCTCCTTTGCCTTTACCCATAGCAAATTTAGTGAGAGCAATTTTCCCCTTCTTGTAAAGTTCAGTAGCTTCTTCTATATTTTCTTCAGGTACACAATTAGGAACTGTCTTATCTCCTTTTTTCTTCATGCCCACCTTTTTAAATCCGTCCCAGCAGCCATCAGCTTCTTCAACTTCAGTAGGCTTTTCGTGGCTATAACCCATTTTCTTTAATCTTAAATGATCGTCGTGTGAGTTTGCTTTACGAGCTTTACCAGTCTTAGGGTCATACATCATGTGTGGCTCGAAGTCTTCTTTCTCTTCTTTTAGTTTAGCAAGTTTCTTTTTAAGCATATCAATATACTTGCTTTTACCGTACATTTTCACCATACGAGGTGACGGACTCTTAATTAATTTTTCAAGACTTTTAATGTCTAAATTTGTATCTGATTGCTTCTCTTTCATAGTTTTCCCATTAGATGATTGACCTGGTGTATCCTTCTTGTATTTATAAGAAAGCTTATCTGTACCCCACTCTCCAGCGTTTTCTTTTGTAAATTTTTTCATTATCCGCCGAATTCATGACCTGCAACTCTTTTCATTTGTTTCTCAAATTCTGCAAAGCTTGGTTTAGTTCGATAGAGTTTAATTGTTACTTCGGCTCTATCCTTTCCTTTAATTCTCCAATCATAACCTTTTTCTTTATGCTCGGGCTTAGTAGTTTTTACAACGCGTCTTTCAAAGCCTGATTCCCAACTTTCTGGTTTCCCTTTACCTTCTGAGACAGTGTATCCTAACTTAGGTACATTGTTGTATCTTTCAAGTTCTTGCCCACCCGGTGTCTGAATAGATACTCCACCTTTAATCTTTACGATTTTAAGAGAGCTTGCCTTAGAACCATACTCTTTCTTCAACTCTTTTTTGAGTTGAATCATGGTCATATAGTTAACCTTTTCGTTTAAAAAATCTTTAAAAGTCATCGTGCTTTTGCTGCTAAATCTTTATCTGCTCCGCCCCAAGTTCCTTTTGACTTTGTCGCAAAAGAATTGACTCGAGCTAACCCCCACTGTGTTGGATTAGTACCTGGTCTATGACCGGTTCTCCATGCAGCGACTCCTCTATTAAATACTTTTCTTAGTATACCAAGTGACATACCAGACTTCTCGGCTTTCTTTTTTAATGAGGCTGTAACATTTTCTTCGATACCACCTTCACTCAATTCAATATCTTCGCCGAGTTCTTTCTTTATCCAATCTCTTGCAATCTTATTCGTTGGTGTCTTCTTAGCAAACTTAGCCATCTTCTTATAAGCATCTGTTGTAGCTTTCTGCCAATTTGCACCTTCTGAGTTATCAACAATTTGAAAGTCTCTGTTAAACAAAGATTGAAATTTACCAATGTTCTTTTGAACTTCGGCCCACATCTTTTCAACAATTTTTGGTCCAAGGGTGCGTGATCTTTGTGAGTCTCGTTTGATTGCAGTATCAAGATTTGTATTTACAAAAATCATAGCGGTGTCATAACCTAATGCTTCGAGCTCTCGCGATTGCTTTTTAATTTTCTCGTAATTTTTTCCTGTTCCATCAACTACTAATCCTAGACGCCCGTTGAGATACATCTCTTGTTGTCTTACGGTAAGAGCTTTTGCTTTATTTCGAATATCTTGACCTTTTGGCGAAAATATAAAATCGGGGTCCATTGTAGCACCAGCTTTGCTAATTGCTTTTTCAAAGTTATTATCGGAGTTAATAAGTTTAAACCCGAGAGCTTGCAAACCAGTTTTACCAATAGTAAAAGATTTACCAGAACCTGGTCCACCCGCGAGGAATACTGCTTTAAAAATTGCAGGATCATTTACGCCTTCTTCTACACTATCTTCGGTGTCTACGATTGGATTTTTATCTTCTCCAAACATATCTTTAAATTTCTTTGTATGTGTTGAAGGTTTTGTCTTTGCTCCTTTATCACCAGGTGCTGGCTTATACGCACTTGCGTCATCATCGTCTTTCTTTGCCCCTTTCTTAAAGTGAGCATCTCTTTTATCCTTTGTAGATTTTGTTTTAAGTCCAGCGTAGTATTTTGCAGGTTGAGTGCCTTTCTTATCTTTTACATCGGGGTCTTGACGAACTTCTTGAATCTTATTAATAAAGTATTTCTTCTCGTCAGAACCTATAATAAAGTTTGATTTCTTTTCTAATACAACTAATGTATTTCCGTCATCATTTAAAAACTCATCACCTTCGTTGAATACTTCTCCTGCTACATATCTTTCTCTTATATCAGTTGTTGTAAGCTCAATGTGAGTTCTGAAATTAGTCATTTCTTTTAAACCCATTCGCGAGCGAAGTAAATTAAATACTCCAATTTTATCTCCGTAGTTATCGGGTAATCCTTTAGCGAAAGATTTAAAATCACCAGATTGGGCAACCGCTCTCATTTTAGATGCTGACATACCTGATACATCATCAGAGTCGGGGTCTCTTTCACCAGCAGAAACAATACTAATACCATCTTCAAAATCGTAGTAACCGTGACGAGATTTCTCACCATTATACTTATTGAGTAACTTTTTAAAGTCTGGTATCCTATCAGCACCAACAACCATTGTTACTTTTGTATAGCCCTGTTTGTAAAGATATACGAGAGCGTCTAAAGAATTTTTAATCTTCTTATCGTAAACTATGTTACGGCCATACTTTGGAAATATTTTTCTAAGAAGTTGAACCTTCTCTTTATAACCTAACGGATTCTTTTTTGCGTCATTCGATTGAGATGCGAAAATTCTATAGTCGTTACCTTTGGCAAGAGATGTTACTTTTTTCATTAACTTCTCGTGGCCAGTCGTCGGCGGATTAAAACGACCAAAAGTAAATACAACACTTTTTTCTGTTGCTTCTTTAAATTCTTTAAATGACTGTATCATAGTTCCCATATATTATCGTTCCCAACCCTTTATCACGTCTTTACTGAAATTATTCATTGAAAATTCTAGACGGTCAACTAATTTAACAGCACCGTTGCTTGTCTTATCGATAGCAACAAAGCCTTCAGAGCCCGTAACTTTGAATCCATTTTTGGTGCGAACAAACGTTTTCATTTGTTTCACCTTATCTAGTTTATTTATAATCAAAAGCTTTGCATCTACAATAGCATTCTGTAATTCGAACATTAATTGTAAACTTTTTTTGTTTTCTTTTGAGAAAAACTTCATCAATTCTTGTTCTTTTTTATCAACACCTTCCTTACCTTTTGTTGACTTTCTCTTATCTCTTTCTTTTGCAAATTTATTACTGAACCATGAGAGTAGATCAGAGACATGCTTTGCAGGTGAGCCGATTCTTTCACCCTTTCGAACTAATGAGTTATTAAATGTTTCTAGTTGTCGAGCTAAATCTGGATTTGATTGAAGTGAACGAAGTGTGGTTCCTGCAATCTTCTGAAATATCTTACCTGCTTTTGATAAAGCTTCGGTTACTTCTTTTGTTTCGGCTGCAGATAATGACGCATTACCTGTAACATCTCTGTATTCTGCATCTTGATACCATACAGAAGGTTTCTTCTTTAATTTAGATAAGTCAACTTTGAACTTAGCCTTCATACTTTCAAATGAATCACCAGTATAGGTTGTATGAAAGACTACTCCAAGCTTTGCCTTTGAAATTTGCTTACCAAGATTAGAGTTAACCGGCACTGCATAAACAATTGTGTTCGGTTGAAATGTAATTAGCTTTTCTCCGTCAGCGGATTCGGTCGATAGGTCACCACTAGTAAACATGATATCACCTTGAATCACATCTTTAATTCCAAGACCTTTCAATTCATTAAAGGCTACAATTAGCTTCTGTGCAAGATCACCCGAAGTGTCTGCTTTAATATCAGCTTCTGACTTATAAACTTTTGGATTCTTGTTAAAGATACCTTTCTTAGCTACAAAGAATTTACCATCACTCGGGTCAGTTCCTGCGAATACTGCAGGTGCACCATCCCATTTGACAGTAACGTTGAACGACGAGTCTGAGTTACCAGCTAACATATCTCTCATCGCTCTAAGAGCAAAGATGGCCTCTCGTGCTCCTTTTACACCACCGTAGATAACTCTATCTTCGATATGAGTCATGTGAACGTTTTTGCCTTCTTTATTTTCGGCAAGATACTCTTTAAAATCAATCATGGTTTTAATATTACCTTTGCTTGTTTAATAATACTTTGTTTGCCTGCTGATTTCTTTAAATGCTTTACTAATGCTTGGACTGCTTTCTTAAACATTCCTTTAAAAGTGAAATCACCATCATCCAAAACCATGTTACCCATAGCACGAACCGGAACCTTATAATCAAACACCCAAGTATCTTCACCTTTAGGTCTTTGCCCTCCATGTTTAGCTGACCATTTCAATATATCAATATTAAATGGGATCGCGCCAAAAAGCTCTTTGAGTTCTTTTTCGTTTTCTTTTGTTTCTATTACGTGTTCTTTAAATGTTTTCATTCGAATACTTTTATATATGCGCTAGAGTCTTCTGTTTGACTACCAGCATAGTTAATTAATTTTGTCACAAATCTATCTCCTTTTGATTTGGACTTTCCTTTAATTAAAGAGAGCAATTGCGTAACACCATATTTGGCGTGTATCCATGCTGCATCTTTTTGAGCAAGTTCATTAGCAAAGTCTTCTTGTTTAATAGATGGATAACATATCTTATACATTTTATAGTATTTATCTATTGTTTTAGCATCACCCTTTTCCATAGAACGTGCATCAGCTGATATAATTCCTGTCTTTGGTAGGTTTATTCCATACACTTGTTTAGCTGCATCTGTTATATACGTCCAACCAGCTCCGCCACCTCGGGCGGTTTTACCTGATATTTCAACTTTTATTGTTCCAAAAGCTGAGTTATCTTTTGCGAGTAATTTACCAGCGTCATAGACAACTGTTCCACCCTTTGAGCTCCAATAGCTTCCTGCGCTACTTTCGAGTTGAATATCTTTTACCTTATAATCTCCTACATCAGGCGGTAGAGTAATGTTTATCTTTTTGATTATAACCTTTTTAACAACCTTCTTTAAAGATATACCAACACACTGTCTTTTAGTAAATTTATCAAGTATGTCTCTTTGAAGAGCTTTGACACTAGAATCATCAAAGGTCTTTGGATTAAAATTTGTTTTAATTGCCCATATATCACCAGGGTTCCACTTATCATCCGTAAATTTACTGAAGTCGCTATTCTTAAATGCTCTGTCTTTTGCTTTATATATTTCTTTCATAAAAGTCGAGCCTCTATGAAACTTCATTTGATTATTTACAAATCCACCCTTAATAATAGCATGGGCTGACATGTAAGAACTTTTCTTCCAAGTATAATCAATGTTTAGTATTTTACTTAATGGCTTATCAACGTCGATCTTTGACACGTACTTTTTTAATACGTCGTCAGTAAAGAACTCAATTGGCTTATTACGATTTGCCATAACCGCTGCTAGCCATAAGCATTGAGCACTTTCATTGATTGCGGTCTCTTCAGTACCTCCACCGGCACCACCACCACCGCCGCCAAACTCTTTACCTTTCTTCATCTGTGTAATAGGTACAAGAGTACCTGTTGAAGTCACTAGAGAAAAAGTTTTTTGGTCTTTAATATGTTGTTCAATTAAAGCAATGTTTGCTTTATCATTTTTGATAATAACTTTTTTGCCAGACAATAGAACAATTGGCGTCTTCTTTTTGATTAGACGTTTGAGTATTTCCGTACGAGGTTCCCCTGTTTTGGAGTTGGGTTTAAGCAATTCTTTTGAACCTAGGTTAGTAGCCATCGCTACTATTTATAAGAAACCCACTCTTTATACAGCTCCTTAGATAATTCGTTTGGTTCTTTTTCCCAAGGCTCTGTTGGAGAGTCGTACCAATCCACCTTCTTACCTCGCCATTTAACTTTCCGTGATTCTCGAGCAAGATCAACCAATTCACCTCTGACATATTGTCTCACATGTACCATTTCATGAGCAAGAGTATCAATTAAATCTTTGTAGCTTACTGCAGAATCAAGGCGGATAGTAAACTCACGAGGACCGTGGTTTTGATCTTCCCACGTGCAATCGCCCCATATTTCTTCTTTTTCTTTTAATTTACGTATCAACTCAATAGTAATATCTAAGTTTTTTATTCTAGGCATAAGACGTGTAATAAAAAAGTTACATGCTTTTTCCGTCTCGGCCCTTAGCCTTTTAATACTACCTGTTGCTTCTACATAAATCATAGTTTAAGAGTTGAATAATCATTATTTATTGGTGCGCTAGATTCGTTTTGAAGAGTCTGAGCGGAGTCTTCTACATCATATAATCGCATTTTTGATCTATCAATTCCAACTACAAATCGTTTATTACTTGTAAGGTCATTATAACGATTTTTAAGTTGCTTGACCATTAACTGATTCATCGATTCCAATTTCTCTGTCGATATTAGTGCAATCATTAAATCAGCTGTAGCAGGAAGTCCAAATGATTCTGAAGTATCTGTAATCTCAACATCAGTATTTCCAAATCCTGTTCGAGTTACTTGAGTAGCAGACCAGACCGGTACATTGAACTCGACTGCAAGACCACGAAGTTCTTCTGCAATTGCTTTTACATAAGAGTAAGTATTAACTGAACCACCAAGTCCTTTCATACGAGAAGATGCAGCAATATTTAAATAATCAATAAAGATAATATCAGGTGCAAATGATTTCTTAAGTTTTAATTCGTCTAGTAGAGCTCGAAAGTGACCAGCATGTGCAGTCGCAGTAGGATATTCTTTGACGATTAGTTTACCTTGAGTCTTTTTCTTAATAAGATTAACCTTACTTTCAAACAAGTCTTTTGGCATGTTTTCAATTTCTGCAATATCGATATCGAATAAGTTAGCATCAATACGTTCTGCAATCTTTTCTTCAGCCATCTCTAACGTAATATAAAGTACGTTCTTACCTTCTGATAGAGCAGCTGCAGCAAAGTGACACATGGCTAGTGATTTACCAACACCGGTTCCTGCGAGAATAATGTTTAGTGTCTTTCGTGAAATACCACCTTTCGTAATAGTATTAAGCATACCAATGTCGAATGGTACTTTGTCTTCTTTCCTCTTGTAAAAGTCAAAGCGTTCACTAGCATTATCGATATAATCGTGGCCAATGTTTGTATCAAAAGAAACTGATAAAGCATTTGATAAAATTTCTGGTATTGAACCTTCTGATTTATCTGGTTTATTGCCATCGAGTATTTCAATGGATTCCATAATAGCAAGCTGTACGGCTCGATCTTTACAAAACTTTTCTGTTGAATTGAGAAGCCAAGCTTCATCAACTTCACTTGCGGTATCTAGTGAAGTGATGAGCTTGCTAATCTCATTCGCATCTGCTCGTGTAGTGTAGTCTGATTGTCCAAACTCAATCTGTAACGCTGCAGATGTAGGTAACTTATTATAACTTCGAATAAATGAAAGAATCAACTCATATACAGGTCGATACTCTTTTTCCAAGTATTCTGATTTAATATGTGGGAGAGCTTTTCTGCAATAGTTGTCGCTATGTACTAAGCTGTTCAGTATCTGTTTCTTTAAGTTTTTCTGCATCCAATTTACCGCGTTCTTCGAATATGTCAACGAGAATGTCGCCAACCATATCTTTGAAGTTTATGTTATTATTTAGTTCCTCTATATTATACGAATCTGGCACTTTGTCAATCTTAAAGTCATACTTAAGAGTAGCTTCAATTTCATCTTCATTTTCAACAACTTGAACTTTACCTATAGTGAATATTACATTTTCGTATTCACCTTCAGTGATACGTAAAGCATAAAACTGTTCACCTTCTTTTTCTACAGTAACTACGTTTGGTCCTCTACTCATCTTCTTCGTCTTTTTCTATAAGTGTTTCGATCATCGGTGAATGAGCAATCTTGTATCTCTTTTCAAGAGTGTCTTTGAAATCAGTTTGCTCAAAAACATCAGTCCAAAATTCAGCAGTCATTGTTTGTGCTGCTCGAATATTACTTGACTCTGGTTTATGGGCTGCTTGATACCAACCATTCTTTGGTTTAATTACATGGCCAGTTTCAAGAGCTACGTCAAGTAAACCTGACCATTTCTGAATACCACCTTCCCACGATACAGAGATTGGAATCTTAGACTTCTCCTTTACAAATCGTGATTTTTCAACATTAATAATGAAGTGATAGCCTTGTATTTCAGTACCTGATTTGTCTTGTTGACGACCAATAATCCATACGTTATCTGCTGAATACATTACACCAGTTCCACCCGAAACAATTGCTTTAGGAAATAAACCAATTTCTTGGTATGTGTGATTAACAGCAAGCAAAGGAATATCGTTTATGGTTAACTTAGGAGTTATCATACGAAACAATCCTTTCAGTGCTTTTGCTCGAGTCATATCTGCAACTGACTTTTCGTTCAGTGCATCTTCAACTTCTTTCTTCGAAGCAATATTACCAATAGAATCAATTATTACAATTACTTTTTCATCTCTACTAATATTTTCAAGTTGATGGACTAAATCAAATTTTAGTTCTTCAATGTTTGTGACAGGCGTATGTAAAACACGTTTGAGGTCAATACCGAAGCTTTCAAAATAAGATTGCGGTGAACCAAATTCTGAATCATAAAACATCAATACAGCATCGTCATGTTTCTTCAAATATGCACCGGCCATCAACAAAGCAAATGATGTTTTGAAATGTTTAGAAGGGCCTGCTAAAACGGTTAAGCCAGAGGAAAGGCCTCCGTCTATCGAACCAGAAAGTGCTGCATTTACCATGGGCACTGGTGTTGGTGTTAGTTCTTTTTCGCCGAAGAACTGCGAGTCTGCGAGAACCGCTGATCCGGCTATCCTTGACGATTTTTTTAATTTATCTAGTAGTGACATAATTATATAGTATATTATTTTGAGCTTGTGTCAACAAAAAATTCATCTAAAGTAGTAGTATTATTTACATACTCAATTGTTTTATTGGTGTTGTTTTGTTTAATGAAGTCTGTCTGCATAAAGTCACATCCACCTTCAAGATATTTTAAAACATTAGCTGCCATATCTTGAGCAGTGCAAACTGGCACATTCTGACAAATCATATTTAAATTCTTACGACCTCCTTGTAATTGAAAATCCTTAGGCATCTTCATTATTGATAGAGCTTCGCGAATCGAGATATATCTGTCTTCGTCGGGGTGAGCTAGCTGAGTAGCAAAGTGACCAACGAATGCAGATGTATGTCCTTTTCCAAGTTCTGTACAACGCTTCATTACATTACCACCCTTTGCATATTTTGCATCAATGATTCTGCATCGTTCAGCTTGCTTTGGATATCCGTTTTCATCAAACCATTTAGCTGCCTTTACATAATTACCATCAACACTTTCTATGTAATTCATAGGGTTAGTAGAAGATTCAATCTTTTGGAAGAACTCAGCGTGGGTAATGCCACCTTCTATTTCTTCGAGTACGTACTTGTACCATGGATCGTCACTTGGCTTCTTATCATTTACTAACTCATTCATTGGGTCATCGTCCGAAACATAAGCATTTCGAATAATGTCTTCGATCTTTTCCATTGGTTTCTCAACGTAATCAAAGATAGGTGTGGCATCGGCCTTAAAGAAAAAGTAGAAAGAACGATTACGTACTTGACCAATTCCGTGTAGATTAGAACGCGTTTTGTAAAGAAGAAGAGTGTATCCATACTCTTTACCAATTTCACGTAGCTTTTTAACAACGGGTTCACCCATACTTCCGTAAAGACCTGGTGCATTTTCACCCCAAAATACTTTTGGTTTTACTTTCTCTAATACATAAGTTGCGCTTTCGAACATCCAATTGTTTGCATCAGCAGATGCGTTAGCATTTACATTCAGCATAGATAAACCAGCACAAGGACATACAGTATTCACTACATCAACTTCTTGTAGAGAACCAGTATAGTTATCTAAAAATTGATAAGGTACTTCATTATTGTAATAGTTTAGAAGTTGCGAATCGTTTGCTTGAAATGCTTCATACGACATTATATGTTCAGGTCGTTTACCAAAAACATTCTGCATTGCGATTGTTTCACCACCGATTAGTGGTACTATGGATGCGTAAGAGTAACTCATCGTGATGCGATTAATTTTTTAATTACGTCAATCTTGCCTTCTACGTCATCAATCTGACCAATAAAGATTTCGATCTCGTGGCCAATGCCTGGATGCTCTCCAATTCCTACAGGAGCTGTTAGATAGACTTGTAAGTCTGCGATTGTGATGTCTCTTTGACCTTCTAGTTTTTTTAGTATTGCTTTTAGGTGTTCCATATTATATGTTGTTTTCTATTTTATCCATTAGTGATTCGTAAACGTGTTGTGAGTCTTGGTGATCTCTATAAAAGTCAAGTGACATCTCACGATACTCTTGTCTCATAGCGTCATCATTTGATAACTCCTCTATTAATTTATATGCTGGCTTATGGTCGTATTCATCAAGCCAAACTGTACCTGTATCTTCGCATTCAGTTAAAGGTTTATCTGACCATCTGTGTTTACAGTTGTCACCATAAGCTTTTCTAAACACAGGAATAGCTCCTGCTGCAACAATCTCACAATGAGTATATTCAAGAGCCATATTGATTGATGCTGGTTTTAGTATTGATAATTGATATGCAAATCCACTTCGAGCGAGACGATGTAACATTTCTGAATGCACATAAGAGCCAAAAACATAAGGTAGTTTACCGTATTCAAACTCGAACTCTTCAATATTGTCTCCTAGATTATGTTGAAACTCGTGGTCGTTTTTAAATCCAAGGAAAGCAGGAGAGCGATCGATACCTTCAAAGGTAACTAACTTTCCACCAGGTGTAAGAGAGCTTTCAGCAAATTCAAACATTGGTTTGAATCCTTTCCAAGAAACAGTTCGGCCAATCCACTTATGGTGATTAACATCTTGTTCTGATAAAGGAACACGTACATGCGATATAGCATTAAAGTCAAATCCAATTTCGTATGGATAAACGACTTTGCCTGGTTTTACTTTTTGCACATATTGACCAAAGGCG